>Ga0265309_10000154_pt1 | contig 24466 bp, 21 predicted proteins | sample Helome_FD_192492 | JGI IMG/M metagenome (GOLD analysis project Ga0265309, IMG submission 192492) | Marine sediment microbial communities from subtidal zone of North Sea - Hel_20160524 (Illumina Assembly) | ecosystem: Environmental > Aquatic > Marine > Subtidal zone > Sediment ...
CGTCAGTGGATCACATCCTGGACGTGATCGTTGCCCAGGACGAAAGATTCAACAGCCTGATGATCGTTGGCCACAATCCCGGGTTCACCGATTTCGCCAATTTCCTGTCGCCCGGCCTCACACACAATCTACCGACGGCAGGTATCGTCTCGGTGAGCATCGCCCAGGACCACTGGAATCTCTACGAGCGCCCGCAGACCGAGCTGCTCGTGCACGACTGGCCCAAGAAGACACAGCAATAATCGTCCGGCGAGCAGGCACATGACGACGACCTTCATCATTCTCGGCATAACGATCGTATTGTTCGTCTGGGGACGGTGGCCGGCAGACCTTGTCGCGATTCTATCGCTGCTCGCGCTTGCGCTTTCCGGTGTGATCGGCACCAGCGACGCCCTCGCCGGTTTCGGCAATGCGACCGTCGTGATGATCGCGGCACTGTTCGTCGTTGGCGAAGGGCTGTCACGTACCGGCGTGACGGGCTGGGGCGGCAAGAAGCTACTCGAGGTGGCACGTGGCTCCAAAATCCGGTTGCTCGTCGTCGTCATGGTCGGCACCGCAAGCCTGTCGGCGTTTATCAGCAATACGGGCACGGTTGCGACGCTGTTGCCGGCCGTCGTGGCGGCGGCATGGACGGTAGGGAGTATGCCATCCCGGTTCCTCATTCCGCTCGCGTTTGCCGCCAACACGGGCGGTCTCCTGACATTGACCGGCACACCGCCCAATATTGTCGTCGCCCAGACGCTCGAGCAGTCTGGGCTGCGCCCGTTCAGTTTCTTCGAGTATGCATTGATCGGCGGGCCGCTGCTGATCGCAGCCGTCATTTACATGGCGCTTGTCGGTCGCCGGCTGTTGCCGTCCCGGTCAGCGGACCAGCGACCGGTCGATGCCGCTGCCGACCTCGCGGATCTCGCCACGGCATACTCCCTGGGAGGGAACCAGTACCGTCTGCGCGTAAGGGCCAGTTCGAGCCTCATTGGCAAGACAGTGATGGAGGCTGCGCTGGGCCCGAACTACGGTGCACCCGTGTTACGCGTCGAAGGCCGCGAGCTGGCGCCAGGCGTCGTCTTGCAGCACGACGACATCCTCGTCGTGCGCGCGCCGGACGAAGCCATCGACAGGCTCATGCAGGAACTTGGGCTCAGCCTGCAACCGCCCGGCGATACCACGGATGAATTTGTGTCCAATGAGATCGGGCTGGCCGAACTGATACCCACCCCGCGATCGGAGTACCTCGGGCGCTCGATGGTTCTCGGCAGAATCGACGAGCGCCTCGGCGTGCAGTTGCTGGCTGTGCGCCGGCGCGGGGAGCCCGTCGTCGAGCGCGAACTGGCACTCGAATTCGGTGACTCGGCGCTCGTGCGCGGCACCTGGGATGCAATCGGCGAGCTTCAGCGCGAGCGTCGCAATTTTGTTGTTGTCGGTGCGCCCGAGGCAATGGCCAGCGAGGTCGCCGGACTGAGTCCGCGCGCCGGTATCGCGATCGCCGCGCTCGTCGGCATGGTAGTACTCATGGTTTCGGGAATCGTCCCGACCGTGATCGCGACACTGATCGCGGCGGCGGGCATGATCCTCGGTGGCTGCCTTTCGACGCGCGAAGCCTACCAGTCCGTCAGCTGGTCCAGCGTTGTCCTGATAGCAGCCATGATCCCAATGGGCCGTGCGCTGGAGGTCACAGGGGGAGCGGGCGTCGTCGCCGAGGGCCTCGTCAGCACCCTGGGTAGTCTATCGCCGATTGCGCTGATGGCCGGCATTTTCCTGCTCACCACCGGTTTCAGTCAGGTGATTAACAATACCGCCACGGCCGTGCTGATGGCGCCGATCGTCATTCAAGCTGCTGTAGGACTCGGCGTGTCGCCCCATCCGCTGCTGATGATCGTCGCGGTTGCCGCGTCGACTGCGTTCCTGACACCGATCGGAACCACTACAAACATCCTCGTATTCTCGCCGGGTGGTTATCAGTTCACCGACTACGTGAAGGTTGGCCTGCCGCTGATGCTGCTGTTCCTCGCCGTAAGCCTGGTGCTGGTACCCGTGATCTGGCCACTCTGACCGATATCGCTTACGCCTGCTCTGCCTGCACAGCCTTCGACGGGATGATAAGAACGGGGCATTTCGCTTCTCGCATCACGCCTTCGCTGACGCTGCCCACCAGCCGCTTGTAAAGTCCGCCGCGACCGTGAGCCCCCATAATGATCAGGTCGGCCTCCACCTTATCGACTTCCCGCATGATGGCGCGCACGCGGTCACCCCGTACCAATAGCGGCGTCACGTCGACACCGGCGTCTTCAATACGCTTCGCACAGTCCATGAGATTGTCATACCGTTCCCTGGCGTCCTTGGGAACGGGCTCGGTGATAACCTTGCGCGTCAACTGATGCCCAAAGACGTCCGGCTCGCGCGGCGCCACGTGCAGCAGCATCACCGTCGACTCCACAGCCTTTGCCAGGGCGACGGTGGCCTGCACGACGCGGTCGGTGATCTCCGAAAAGTCCACGGCTACAAGAATGCTCTTCACTGGGCTCTCACTTCGCATGGCTTTGATGTTCCGAGTATAGGAACCCCCGCGCAACGCGACAATGGCCGACCGGGTGTCTATTTCGGATGACTGCTACTGTGGCTCTCTGCCTTTGCAGTAAACTACGGGCACAGGCGGGCGATTAGCTCAGTTGGGAGAGCGCTGCATTCACATTGCAGAGGTCACTGGTTCGAGACCGGTATCGCCCACCACTTTATTCTGCGCACACCGGGCTGCCGCCCGGAATTCCACGCGAGAATTCCGCAAACAGTTTCCAGATATCACTTTAAATATAATTTATAACTTATTGTTTTTTCAACATTCTGGAACATTCACGGCGAGCCCACCCTGGGACGTTTCCTTGTAGTGCGAGGACATGTCGAGACCCGTCTGGCGCATCGTCTCGATGACCTGGTCGAGCGTGACCTTGTGCGTGCCGTCGCCGTGCATGGCGAGCTTCGCGGCGTTGATCGCCTTGACCGCGCCCATAGCGTTGCGCTCGATGCACGGGATTTGTACGAGACCGCCAATTGGGTCGCAGGTCAGGCCAAGGTTGTGTTCCATCCCGATCTCGGCGGCCTCCTCCACGTGGTCGTTAGAGCCCCCCAGCGCCGCTGCCAGCCCGCCTGCCGCCATCGAGCAGGCGACCCCGACCTCACCCTGGCAACCCATTTCGGCACCCGATATCGAGGCGTTCACCTTGTAGAGGATCCCTATCGCCCCGGCAGTCAGTATGAGGCGCCGTATGCCTGCCTTGTCGGAGTCCGGGACAAAGCGGTCGTAAAACATGAGCACCGCAGGGATGATGCCGGCCGCACCGTTGGTCGGTGACGTAACAACTCGCCCACCCGCCGCATTTTCCTCGTTGACGGCTATCGCGAACGTGTTCACCCACTCCATGGCGTCGAGCGCCTCCGGCTCACCTCGCGCGGAGAGACTGCGGTGCAACTTGGGGGCACGACGGATGACCGCCATCTTGCCAGGCAACACGCCTTCCGTACGCAGGCCGCGATCAACGCAGTCGCTCATGGCGTCCCAGATCGCATCGATACGCCGAAATACGTCTTCCTCGCTGCGCCAGGACGTCTCGTTGGCGAGGACGAGTTCGGCGATACTCAGGTTCCGGGCAGCCGCGGCCTCGAGCAACGCTTCACCGGTCACAAACGGCAGCGGTGGCTCACCCTCCTGCTCGGCCGGTTCTTCCTCGTCGTTACGGGCGATAAAGCCGCCCCCCAGCGAGAAAAAATGCTCGTCAAGCAAGGCCGTGCCGTCGTTGTCGTACGCCGTGAAGTGCATGCCGTTCGTGTGGCGGGCCAGTTCGCGATCAAAATCGAAGCGCAGATCGGTCTCGGGATCGAATTTCACGAGCCCGATGCCGGGCGCGAAAATCTCGCGCTTCTCGCGGATTGCCGCGAGCAGACCATCGACCGCGTCGGGATCGATTGTCTCGGGCAGCAATCCTGACAATCCCAGCAGTACCGCGGAATCGGTACCGTGTCCCTTGCCTGTCCAGGCGAGCGACCCATGCAGAGTCACCTCGATGCGATGGACATTGGCCGCGACAGTCTCGAGATCCGCGACAAACGCGCGCGCCGCCTTCATGGGTCCCACCGTGTGGGAACTGGACGGGCCGATACCGATCTTGAAGATATCGAATATGCTGATCGCCGCCATCAATCGGAGCTGAGCGTCAGCAGGCTGGCATTGCCGCCAACGGCCGAGATGTTGTTACTGACCGTGTACTCGGTACCCATGCGTTGCAGGTAATGCGGCCCGCCCGCCTTGGGGCCCGTGCCGGACAATCCTCGACCGCCGAAGGGCTGCACGCCAACGACCGCACCGATCATGTTGCGGTTGATGTAGATGTTGCCCGCGCCCGAGTCCATGACAAGCCCGGCCGCACGCGAGTCGATACGACTGTGAAGCCCCATGGTCAGCCCGAAACCCGTGCCGTTGACCGCCGCCACCATCTTGTCGAGGTAGCGGCTCTTGAACTTGATGACATGGAGCACGGGACCGAAGACTTCCTCGGTCAACACGCTGATGTCGTCGATTTCAACTAGGGTCGGCGCAAAGAAAGTCCCTCCTTCAGTCCAGTCAGGCATGCTGCAACGATGCACGATCCTTGCCCTCGGTTCTTTCTCCATGCGTTCGACATGCGCCTGCAATATTGCCCTCGAGGGCTCGTCAATTGTCGGACCGACGTCGGTCGACAGGTGTCGCGGATCGCCGATCTCGAGTTCTTCCATGTATCCCTTAAGCAACTCTAGCGTACGCGGCTCGATGTCGTCCTGGATGCACAATAGCCGCAGCGCCGAGCAACGCTGGCCCGCGCTGTTGAATGCCGAATAGATTGCGTCGTGGACAACCTGCTCGGGCAAGGCCGAACTGTCGACGAACATGGCGTTCTGTCCGCCGGTCTCAGCGATCAGAGTACCGATCGGTCCGTCTTTGTGTGCCAGCGTCTGGTTGATCGTCTGCGCGACGCCCGTTGAGCCTGTAAATACGACGCCCGTCAGGCGCGGATCCGCCGTCGCGCGGCCACCGATCCGGGAACCCGATCCCGGCATGAAGTGCAGCGCTTCGCCCGGTACGCCGGCTTCGTGCATTAGCTGAATAGCCCGGTATCCGATCAGGGGTGTCGGTGCCGCTGGCTTGGCGATCACGGCATTGCCGGCCGCCAGCGCAGCCGCTACCTGGCCTGTGAAGATTGCGAGCGGGAAGTTCCAGGGGCTGATGCAGATAAATACACCCTTGCCGCGCAGGCCGTAGGTATTGCGCTCTCCCGTCGGTCCGGGCATCAGGATCGGCTCGCCGAAATGTCGCTTCGCCTGAGCGCCGTAGTAACGCAGGAAATCCACGGCCTCACGCAGCTCGGAAATCGCGTCAGGAATCGTCCGCCCTCCTTCGCGGACAACCAGCCCCAGGAGCTCGGCATGGTTCTCCTCGAACAGGTCCGCGGCACGACCGAGTATCCTGGCGCGCTCGTCGGCCCCGGCTCTATCCCAGGCCACCTGTCCGGCGACGGCCAGGTCCAGCGCGGCATCCACATGCTCCTCCGATGCCAGGTGGCAGACGCCGACGACCTCGGACGTATTCGTGGGGTTGACCGACGGCTCTTCCGTTCCGGACGCCTCCTTGCCACCAATAATCGGTTTACCCGTTATTGGCCGCCCGGCGACCTCCTCCATGTCTGCCAGCAAGCGGCGCGTCACGTTGCGGTCGGCCATGTTGAAGCCGTGCGAGTTGTCGCGTTCGGGCTGGAATATATCGAGCGGTCGCGAAATTTTCGGATGTGCCTCGAAATCGTGCGACGCGCCAACCTTGAGCGGATCTGCAATGATGTCTTCTACCGCGATCGACTCGTCGATGATCTTGTTGACGAACGATGTGTTCGAACCGTTCTCGAGCAGACGCCGCACAAGGTAAGGCAACAGGTCCTCGTGATTACCAACGGGAGCGTACACGCGGCAGGGCCGGTCGTGTTTCTCGGGATCCACTACCTCCGCGTACAGTTCCTCTCCCATGCCGTGGAGCCGCTGGAACTCGTAGTCTCGCCTCGAGCCGGCATAGTGCAGAACGCTCGCCAAAGTATGTGCATTGTGCGTTGCAAACTGCGCGTAGATCTTGTCACCCGCAGCCAGCGCCGCCTGCGCACAGGCCAGGTAAGAGACGTCGGAATGCGACTTGCGCGTGAACACGGGATAGCTCTCGATGCCCTGTTCCTGCGCCCACTTGACCTCGCTGTCCCAGTAGGCGCCCTTGACGAGCCGCACGGGGATGCGGCGGCCTACCTCGCCGGCCAATTCTTCGACGAAACGCATCGTGTCACGACCGCGTCGCTGGTAAGTCTGCAGCGCAAGGCCGAACCCGTCCCAACCGTCGAGCGCCTTGTCGCGGTAAATGCGCTCGAAGATATCCAGCCACATTTCGAGGCGGTGAGCCTCCTCGGAATCGATGGTCAGACCGATCCCGGCGTCTTTCGCGTGCTTGGCCAGTTCGATGACCGACGGCACCAGTTCAGCCATGACGCGTTCCTGGTGCGTGTACTCGTAACGTGGGTGAAGCGCTGACAGCTTCACCGAGATCCCCGGCGCCGAAAACACATCAGGCGCGTTGATTTGCGGGCCGCTCGCGATGCTGTCGATCCCCTCGTGGTAGTTCTGGAGATAACGAGCGGCATCAGCCGCCGTCAGTGCCGACTCGCCCAGCATGTCGAACGAGTAGCGATACGGCAGCTTCTCGCTCTTGAGCGAGCGCTTCAGAGCCTCGCCGATCGTACGACCCATGACGAACTGGTGGCCCATGATCTTCATAGCCTGGCGCATGGCCGTGCGTACGAGGGGTTCGCCCGCGCGGCTGACGAGCTTGCCGAGCGCCTGGCCCGGATTGCTCGTGGCAACCTCGTCCAGAGTCAGGATCTGACCCGTGAGCATAAGCCCCCAGGTCGAAGCATTGACGAACAGCGAATCGCTGGCACCGATGTGGTCTTTCCAGTGCGCAGACGTGATCTTGTCGGCGATGAGCCGGTCCGCGGTATCCGCATCGGGAATTCGCAGCAGTGCCTCGGCAATACACATGAGCAGGACGCCCTCGTCCGACGAGAGGTCGTACTGTTGCAGAAACGCTTCAATGCCACCGTCAGCCTTCGTGTTCTTGCGAACGGCGCGAACAAGCTGTGCAGCGGTCTCCTGTATTTTCTCTCGGACGCTTGCGCTCGGATCGGCCTCTGCGGCGAGCTCCCTTACGAGCTTTTGCTCGTCGGCGAGATAATGGTCATGGATATAGGAAATGCTGCTTTCCCGGGCAGCAGGCTGATCAACAAAACTCATGAATCGACTCCAGTCACCCACTCTTGCGGCGGATTCAAAATGCATCGCAGGGGCGGCGATGATAGCTTATTGAAAGCGAAACAGGCATTGGTATTCGCCCCGATTTTCATGAGTTCCCGCGGTTCCTGTCGCGCAATTTGCGGCGCGTGTGCTTGTCGGGTCTGCCACGCGTCATGGGCATCTGCAAACGGTCGCGTCGCAGTTCGGCAACTGTCTGCTCGCGTCGCGCGATGCTGTCCGGCGCCTCCTCGTAGCAGTCCTGTGCCTCCCTGGCAGGCCCTCTCCTCTCCGGCAATGCGACGACCGTCAGCTCCCAGGTCAGCTGCTGGCGAACCAGGTGTATACGGTCCCCGACGCGCACGCGTAATGACGTTCGCGCAGCCTCGCCATTGACGCGCACATGCCCGCCCTGCACGGCGGCGCTCGCGGCTGTGCGCGTCTTGTAAAACCGTGTGAACCACAGCCAGCGATCCAGCCTCAGCGATTCGTTGGACAACACCAGTCTCCCATCCTCCTGATATACTTTGCGTCCTTTCACCAGAGAGAGCAATCCCGTGTCAACGACCTTTCTCGCAGCCCTCGCCGAGCAGACCGAAGCGCTGAAAAACGAGGGGCTGTTCAAGTCCGAGAGACTCATCACGGGTCCGCAACAGGCCGCTATCGACGTGCGCGCCAACGGCGGCACCGACCATGTCCTGAACCTGTGTGCGAACAACTACCTGGGCCTCGCCAATCACCCCGAGGTCGTCGAAGCGGCACACAAGGCGCTCGACGAGTATGGCTACGGCATGGCCTCGGTGCGATTCATCTGCGGTACGCAGACGATTCACAAAGAACTCGAGGCACGCATCAGCGAGTTTCTTGGCACCGAGGACACGATCCTCTATCCGTCGTGCTTCGACGCCAACGGCGGTCTGTTCGAGACGCTCCTCGGTGCGGAAGATGCCGTCATCAGCGACGCACTGAATCACGCAAGCATCATCGACGGCATTCGTCTGTGCAAGGCGAGCCGCTATCGCTATGCCAACAACGACATGCAGGATCTCGGGAAGCAGTTGCAGGACGCCGCTGACGCGAACGTGCGCCTGATCGTAACGGACGGCGTGTTCTCGATGGACGGTACCATCGCAGACCTCGCTGGTATCTGCGAACTTGCCGATGAGCACGACGCGTTGACGATGATCGATGACTGCCACGCGGCCGGTTTCCTCGGAGAACATGGCCGGGGCACCCACGAATATCGAGGAGTAATGGGCCGAATCGACATCATTACGGGGACGCTTGGCAAGGCACTGGGCGGTGCATCGGGCGGCTACACTTCCGGGCGCAAGGAAATTGTGGGCTGGCTGCGGCAGCGCTCGCGCCCCTACCTGTTTTCAAACTCTGTGGCGCCCATGATCGCCGCGTCATCAATCGCGGTCTTCGATCTGCTCGAGCGCGATAATTCGCTGCAACAGCAACTGCACGAGAATGCGGCCTATTTCCGCAGCCAGATGACCGAGCGCGGCTTCGAGCTGAAACCCGGCGAGCACCCGATCATCCCGGTCATGCTCGGGGACGCGAAACTCGCGACGAGGATGGCCGACGCGCTGCTCAAGCGCGGCATATACGTTATCGGATTTTCGTACCCGGTCGTGCCGAAAGGTCAGGCTCGAATCCGTACGCAGATGTCTGCCGGGCTGACGCGCGAGCACCTCGACTCGGCTATCGATGCTTTTACTGATGTCGGCCGCGAACTCGGCGTAATAGACTGAACTCATTTCCTCCCGAGGGCACTACGATGAAAGCACTCGTCAAGGCCAAGCCTGAACGCGGCATCTGGATGGAAGACATTTCGGTTCCGGAAGTCGGGCACAACGATGTCCTGATCAAGATCAACCGTACGGCGATCTGCGGCACAGATATCCATATCTTCAAGTGGGACGACTGGGCGCAGGCGACAATTCCGGTGCCAATGGCTGTGGGCCACGAATTCAGCGGCGAAATCGTCGATTTGGGGATAGAGGTGCGCGGTTTCGAGGTCGGCGATCGAGTCTCGGCCGAAGGCCATATCACCTGCGGCTACTGCCGAAATTGCCGCGCCGGCAGGCGGCACCTCTGCATGCACGCAATAGGCGTCGGTGTAAACCGCCCGGGCGCATTCGCGGAATTTCTCGCCGTGCCCGCTTTCAATGTATTCAAGCTACCGGACCTGATCACAGACGACATGGCGTCGATTCTCGACCCGCTCGGCAACGCCACGCACACGGCCTTGTCTTTCGATCTTGTCGGGGAGGATGTGCTCATAACAGGCGCCGGACCGATCGGCATCATGGCCGTCGCCATTGCACGCTACGCGGGCGCGCGGCACATCGTGATCACCGACGTCAATGACTACCGCCTTGGATTGGCCCGGGAAATGGGCGCGTCAAAGGCGATCAACGTAACGAGCGAGTCCATTGACGAGACGATGCAGGATCTCGGTATGGTCGAGGGCTTCGATGTGGGTATGGAAATGTCAGGAAACCCGCAGGCCTTCCGCGACATGCTCAAAGCGATGCACCACGGTGGCAAGATATCCATGCTCGGAATCCCTCCAGGTGACATGGCGATTGACTGGAATGAGGTCATCTTCAAGGGGCTCGTCATCAAGGGCATTTACGGTCGCGAGATGTTCGAGACCTGGTACAAGATGTCGAGCATGCTGCAAAGCGGGCTCGACATGAACCCGATCATTACCCACCATTTTGGCATCGACGAGTTTCAGCCAGCGTTCGAACTAATGGAATCCGGCCAGAGCGGAAAGGTCATCCTGCACTGGAATTGACGGCATCAGTCGACCCGGCAGAAACAATGCACGTAGACGCCTTTTGGGTCGTTGAAGCGCGTCGCGACCGACAGCAACTCCTGCAATCGTCCCGCAAAGGTCGCAATCGGCGTCGGCGCGGTGACAAACGCCGCCGGGTCCAGTCCCGTGCTTTTTACGACGTTCATAAGGTCGAGGATCATCTGCTCGGTCGGTGACAGGCGAGGCTCGACCAGCTTCCGCCCGTAGTCATCGAGTCCAGCGAGTTCTGCCGCAGCAACAATCGCATCATCAATGTCACCGAGCTTGTCGATCAGCCCGTTTTCCAGGGCATCGCTGCCTGTCCAGACCTGGCCCTGGGCAATGGTGTCGACGGTCTGCTTGTCGATTCCCCTTTGTTCGGATACTCCCGAGATGAAGTCTTCGTAGCCGTTCTCGATCATTGCCTGCAGGAGCTGCTTGCTTTGGTCCGAAAGCTCGCGGTCCGGCCGAAACGCACCGGCCCATGGCGTCGTGCCCACGCCATCGGTCGCGACGCCAGCCAGGTCCATGGTTCTTTGAAAAGTCGGAAACATGCCGAAGATTCCGATAGACCCCGTTACAGTCGTCGGGCTGGCGAAGATCTCGTCAGCAACGACCGAAATCCAGTACCCACCGGATGCCGCCACACTGCTCATAGAGGCAACAACCGGCTTGCCGGCTGCTCTCAGTGCTTCGACCTCGTGAGCAATAACCTCGGAGGCAAACAAGCTGCCTCCCGGGCTGTCTACGCGCAGTACAACCGCCTTGACCGAGTCGTCATTGAGAGCGCGTCTGAGCAAGGAAGCCGTTGAATCACCGCCGATGGTCCCCGGCGGTTGAGTACCGCCGAGGATATCGCCGACCGCAACGACCACGGCAACATTTTCGCTTTGCACCTTGTCACCGTGCAACAGACGCATCTGGCCAAGGTACTCGGACATCGTCACGGACGAGTACGTCGATTCGTCGTCGCTGCTTTCGCCGGCGTGGACTTTGATTCGATCTCGCAACTCGCCCCGACTCAGAAGTTCATCGACAAGGCCAGCTTCGACAATCGCTGTCGCAATATCGCCTCCGGCCTGAGCCACGTGCTCGACCAGGTTCTGCGTAAACCCGTCAATTGTGCCCTCCTCGAGTCCACGTGCCGACACCACATCATCACGGTACGCTTTCCAGAGCTGATCGATCAGACGCGACCGCGACTCGCGGTCCTCGGGCGACATGTCCATGCGCGTATAGGGCTCGACGAAGGACTTATGCGTGCCTACCCGGAATACGTTCCAGTCAATGCGCAGCATCTCGATCGCATCGCGATAATAGTTGCGGTATGCGCCAAAACCCTGCAGGAAAACAAAGCCTTCGGGGTGCATGTACAGTTCGTCGGCGTGCGCGCCAAGGTAGTAAGCTTGCTGCCCGAAGAAGTCACCGCTCGCGATGACAGGTTTGCCGCTTTTGCGAAACTCGGTAATTGCCGCTGCTACGCGATGCAGCTTGTCGAGGCCGGCCGAGCCCAACGCGCTGAGTTCGAGGTGCACCGCGGCGATTCGTTCATCCGTCGCGGCATATTCCAGTGAATCAATGACGTCCTGCACCAGCGTCTGTTGCGGCGCATCACCAAACACCTCGGCAACAGCGCGATCGTACGGGTTGCCGGCGAGCTGTTCGACCAGCGACCCGGCCGGTTTAATGAGCAGCGCAGATTTCTGTGGCAACAGCGGCGGTGCGTCCGACAGCGCGCCGAAAATTAACAGGAAAAGGAACAGCAGTAACACGAGGTGCAATACCTTGCGCAAGCCATCCGCGCCGTGCCAGAGCGCCGTGATCAGGCGAACAAAGAAGTTGCGACTACTCACAACCCGTCAGCCGCAAGCGGCTCCTCGTAAGTTATTCGGTACAGTTTGCCGGACAGATCGTCGCTAACGAGCATCGAGCCGTCGTCGAGAACCAGCAGATCAACTGGTCTCCCCGAAACTGATTCTCCCTGCAGCCATCCCTCGGCGAATGGCTCGTAGGACACAGGCCGGCCATTTTCGAGACGAACCAGCGTGATGCGGTAGCCGATCTTCTCGGTCCTGTTCCAGGACCCGTGCTCGGCTATGAAGATCTGGCCGCGGTATTCTTCGGGAAACATGTCGCCCGTGTAAAACCTGATCCCTAGCGGTGCGACGTGCGGCCCAAGTTTCCGGGTCGGGGCCGTGTAGTCCGCGCAACGTCTGCCGTCGCCAAATTTCGGATCAAGTAACTCACCCGCATGGCAGTAAGGGAATCCGAAGTGCATGCCCTGTCGCGGCGCGTGATTGAGCTCGCAGGGCGGCAGGTTGTCGCCAAGCATGTCTCGACCGTTGTCCGTGAACCACAGCTCCTGCGTGTCCGGGTGCCACGTAAAACCGACCGAGTTACGAATACCTGACGCGTAGGTCTCTCGTTCCGACCCGTCGGCGTTCATGCGAACAATCTCGGCAAACCCCGCTTCGTCACAGACGTTGCAGGGAGCGCCGATGGAAATATACAACTTCTCGTCCGGCCCGAACCCTATGTAGCGCCAGCCGTGGTGTCGTTTCGACGGCAAGTCGATTGCAAGTTCCTCTGCCTCAGGAACGTCGTCCAGCCGATTCTCGATGTCGGCATACCGGGTTACACGCTCGATCTCGGCGACGTACAGATCGCCCTTGTGTACGGCGATGCCGTTGGGCGCATTCATGCCCCGTGTTAGCCGGATCGTTCGCGTGCCGCTATCCTCAGTTACGACAGCATAGACAGAGCGACCCTTGCGATTCGAAACGAAAACGGTGCCGTTTCCACCCAGCGCCAGCGAGCGAGCGTTAGGAACCTCGGCAAATTCTTCAATTAGAAAGCCCGGAGGTAACGAGATGCTTTCAAGTGCCTGCGCCCAGAGCGGCGAGAACACTGCGACACTGAACAGGGTTAATCTAATGAGCACTTTGCACCTCTTACGCGATAATGCGATCCGTTAACTGTTCGACAGGAAGAACAACGACAGTTCCGGCCAGAATGTTATCAGGACGACGGACAGTATCAGGATAATCAGGAACGGAAATGTCGCCGAATACACGTGCATGATTGACTTCTCGAATCGATAGCTCGCGATAAACAGGTTGAGTCCCACGGGTGGCGTCAGGTAACCAAGCTGCATGGCCGCCAGAAAGACGATTCCAAGGTGCACTTCGTTCACACCAAAACCAGCAGCGATGGGCAGGATCAGCGGCACGACGAGCACAATCGCCGAGAAGATGTCGAGAATTGCACCGAGGATCAACAAGAAGACCAGCAACAGAATCAGGAACGAGGTCGGACTGCTGACGAGTTCTGCGACAAGCGCAAGCAGGCGCTGCGGCACCTCGGCCTCGATCATGTAGTTTGTTGACGCCAGCGATACCCCGAGTATCACGAGGATTCCGCCGACCAGGACCATCGATTCTCTTATGACCCGCGGCAGGTCGGCAATGTGTATCTCGCGGTGCACAATGACCTCGACCAAAAATACGTACAGAGCCGTCACGGCCGCGGCCTCTGAGACCGCGAAATACCCTGAGTAAATGCCGCCAAGCACGACGATCGGCAGAGGAATCTCCCAGGCCGTTTCGCGCAGCGCAGCGCCCACGGCCTTCCAGGAAAACGTGCTGAGCGGTTTGCGATTCCTGCGATTGACCCAGATGCTCCAGCCAGAGAGCATGAGCAGCATCACGAATCCCGGCAGGATTCCGGCGAGAAACAGGTCATCGATCTGTACCGATGCAACAACGCCGTAAAGAATCAGCGGCAGAGACGGCGGAAACAGCAACCCGAGGCTGCCCGATGACGTAACGAGACCAAGATTGAACTTGTCGTCGTAGCCGTCCTGCTTGAGTGCCGGGTACAGGATTGCGCCCAACGCAATAATCGTGACGCCGGAAGCACCAGTAAACGCCGTGAAGAATGCGCAAGCCGACAGGCAAACAAGCGCCAGCCCGCCCGGCATCCAGCCGAGCAATGCATTGGTCAGGCGAACAAGCCTCTTCGGCGCCTCGCTCTCACTGAGCAGGTAACCCGCAAACGTAAACAATGGTATAGCCGCCAGGAACGGCATCTGGGCAATACTCAGTAGCTCCAGTGCGATCGTCATGAGGTCCGTTTCGATCGCCCGAAAGCCCAGCATTGCGCTGCTGGCAATAACCGCGAACAACGGCGCGCCGAGGACCGCGAGCAAGACCAGGATGATACTGAAGACGATCACGAAGCATCCTCGACCGACCGGCCGTTCACCATGTCATGGACATTTGACGCAACCGCTACGAGGAACCGGTAACCGATCAGCAAAAATGCCGCGGGTACGACAACGTGTGCGACCCACGCCGGCACGTCGTTGAGCACCGTCTCCTGCCATTCAATTTCAATCTGTAGATATCGCCAGGCCTGCCAGGCGATGATTGCGCACACAGCGGCCGCGAACAGGTCCACGACGATGCGGCTCAGGAGTACGAGCTTGTCAGGCAGAACGTGCGACAGCACGTCAATCCGGATGTGGCGATTATCGCGCGCCGCCGCGATCGAGCCGATCATCGCAAGCCACAACACAATGATCTTGACAAGTTCGTCGGCCCAGCCAATGCCGCTATCGAAGAACTGGCGCAGGACAATCTGCGTGAATGCCAGGACCACCATCGAACCGAGCAACACGACCAGGGCCGTGTCTTCGGCGATTTGACCGATTTTTTCCAGCAGGGACAGGAAGGACTTCAAGAAGACGGACCGTTACTCGGCAACGCTGGCCTGCCCGTTCCGGAATTCCTCTATGTAGCCCATCATCTCGTCGTACAATTCGAGCGAAAAACCGCCCTTTTCTCCGATCGTGCGATTCGATGCTGCGAGTACCTCCCGAATGCTCCGATACTCGGCCTGCTCGTACGGCACGCTCTCGATACCCGAATTGATCAACGCATCCCTGGCACCGTGATTGTCATCCAGATTCGTCTTATCGAAGTTCCGATAGGACTCCTCCATGACCTCGCGAACGATCGCCTGGTCGGCGGCACTGATCTTATCGAACGCACGCTTGTCAATGGCCAAGAATCCCATCGTGTAAACGAGCGGCAGCTCGGTGATGTACTTCACCTTGGTATGCCACTGCAGAACAAGCGCGCCGATTGGCGACATGGCAACAATGTCGATAAGCCCCGTCTGCAAACCTGTCAACACGTCCGTCAACGGCAATGTGACCGGCGAAAGCGACAGCGCCGCCATCGAGTCATAACTGACCGTATCGCCCTCAGGCACCCAGACCTTCTTGCCCTTGAGATCCTCGAGTTCATCAACCGGTGTATTCGACATCAGGACGGCAAAGCCACCCGTCGCGAACCCGAAAGAGACGAACCCGGCATCTTCCAGGCCTTCCCTGAGTTTGGCATCCATGCGTTCCCGGACATAAGCCGCCTCTTCCTCGGAGTCGAAGATAAGCGGCAGGCCGTAAAGGTTCAGTTCGGGATACTGAGCAGCCAATGCAACCGGCGTGAAAGCACCGCCCTGCAGCGTGCCGATCCGAATGCGGCCCAGCACCTTGGTGTCATTGCCCATGATGCCGCCGCCGTAGTACTTGACCTGCACACGGCCTTCGGTGCGTTCCTTGATTCGTTTCGCACTCGCGCGCATATCTTCCATCCACTGCGTGCCCTCAGGCGTAACAGTGGCAATCTTCAGTGTTGCTGCCTGCACAGGCAGGGCAAACAAGAAAACTGCAGCGAACAAGAGAAGCTTTTTCATGATTTACTCTTCAAAAATAGTCATCCGCTTCGGCCATCAATACCAAAGCATCTTCCTGTGCAAGGACGTTACTCAGTGTAAATCCGTCCTGGTAGGGATCCGCCTGCAGCACTTCAGTAAGTAACTGGTCGTGCAGTTCCCGCTCATACAACAATTTCGCATAGCCCCGAGCGAACTCGACCTTGGCGCCAAGATCATGCCCGTCGGTCATGGCAATACCTTTCTCAAAAAACTCGCGCGCCCTTTCGGGCTCACCGCCAAGTGCCGGCGGGCGCAACGTCAGCAATATTCCCATATAGGTGTACACGCTACCGTTAACTTCGTCGCCACTTATGTCCAGATATCGTTCGAACAGCGCCTCAATCTGGGGCAGCTCGGCGAGCGAATTCCAGTCTGCGCTGTGCGCTCGCAGGTAAGCGAGCGACGCAAAACCGTAGGTGTAAAGGTATTCCGCGTGTTTCGTCTGCATGCCATCGAGCGTCGCAACGAATTCGTCATACGTGGCATCCGGCCAGTCACAGGATGGCGCATAGGACTCGCACATTGCCGTCAACGCGTAGCGACGGGCGCGCTTTGTGAGCCGCGACGCGCGAACGTCGTCGTCGGCAAACACGGCGCCGTACGTCGCGTACAGGGTCGCTCCGGCCGACAGGATGGCGGGGTCGTCAGGATTGCCCTCGATAAAACTGTCGAGCAACAGCAGGTAGGACGGCGCACCCGCGCGAACGAGCTCCGGGTCGTCCTGGTTGAGAATGGCCGTAGACAGGTTATCGGACAGATTCGTCGCAGCGGACGAAATCATCGCCGAACAGCCGCTCAGAGCAGCGCCGCATACGAGCAACAGCGCGAATCTAAGCAGAGAAAATGAGTTTGCGGTTCTCATGTCTCGAAGGACCCCACGAGGGCGAATTGGTTCACGCAAATTGCCCGAGAGTGCCGCGTTATGTGCACTCCGGCCGCAATGGCCGGAGCTCGGCTACCCGGGAAACTAGATCTTTTCCTTGATGCGCGCGGCCTTGCCGGTGCGACCACGGAGGTAGTACAGCTTCGCGCGCCGTACATCGCCGCGACGCTTCACCTTGATCGAATCAACGACAGGGCTGTAGGTCTGGAAGACACGTTCCACACCCTCACCGTGGGAAATTTTGCGTACCGTGAACGAAGAATTCAGGCCGCGGTTACGCTTGGCGATGACGACGCCCTCGAAGGCCTGCAGCCGCTCACGGTTGCCTTCCTTCACCTTGACCTGGACAACGACGGTATCGCCCGGAGCAAACTCGGGCACAACCTTGCCCATCTGCTCGTTTTCGATCGCTTCAATAATTTTGCTCATTTTCTCTGCTCTTCAATAAATTCATCGAGCAACTCACGCTGCTCGTCATTCAGTTCCAGTTTTTCCAGCAGGTCCGGGCGACGCAAATAGCTCCGCCCCAGCGCCTGCTTCATTCTCCACCTCGCGATTCTCGCGTGGTCGCCGGACAGCAATACATCCGGTACCTGTCGTCCGTCCACGACCTCAGGCCGCGTGTAGTGCGGACAATCCAGCAGCCCCTCCATAAAGGAGTCCTGCGCCGCCGATTCATCGTCGCCCAATACGCCGGGCAGCAAACGAACCACGGCATCGATGACCGCCATCGCCGCGATTTCTCCGCCCGAGAGCACAAAATCGCCCAGCGACAATTCGTCGTCGACGTGCGCTTCAAGCAAACGCTCGTCGACACCTTCGTAGCGCCCTGCCAGCAAAATCATGCCCGGCAGGGCCGCAAAACGTCGCGCCTCGTCCTGATCGAACACCCTGCCTTGCGGCGACAGGTACACGACCGGGCTACCCTGCGGCGCCGCCGCCCGCGCTGCCGTAATGGCCTGCGCAACCGGCTCGAACTTCATCACCATCCCTGGACCGCCGCCGTATGGCCGATTATCGACCGTACGGTGTACATCCTCCGCGTAATCGCGCGGGTTCTCGGTAAAGAGCGCCACCAGCTTGCGCTGCTGCGCGCGACCGACAACCCCGTACTCGGCGATCGTTGCCACCATCTCCGGAAACAGGCTGATAACACCGATGTGCATCAGTCCCAATCCCAATCGACCGTGATCACGCCTGCGGCAAGATCCACGTCGATTACAACTTCGTCGATGACAAAAGGCACCAGGTATTCCTGTTTACCACTAATCACCATGACGTCGTTGGCACCGGTTTCAAGCAGGTACTCGACCTTGCCGAGTTCGGAGCCGTTTTTCGTCACTACGCGCAAGCCTTCAAGATCCGACCAGTAGTACTGGCCGTCGTCCGTCTCCGGCAGTTCATTCCGCGGTACACCGATGTCACAACCTATCAGTTGCGCCGCCTGGTCGCGGTCTTCAATGCCATCAATACGCGCGATGATCGTTTTGCCGTGTCGCTTGCCTTCAGCAACCTCCGCTGACCGCCAATCGCCGTTGTCCGAAAGCAGCCAGCACTGGTACTTCAATACCGCTTCTCGCGGTTCGGTGTACGAATACACCTTGACCCAACCCCGTACGCCGAAGAAACCGGAGATCCGGCCCAGCACGACGGGTTCAGGCATTGTCAATCGCTCGTAGCCGCCTTGCGGTGCGTTTTCAGCAATGAAGCAACACGATCGGACGGCTGCGCACCCTGGCCAATCCAGTAGTCGGCACGCTCGAGGTCGATCCGGAGATTCTCCTCATGCTCCCGCCCTACCGGGTTGAAAAAACCGATGCGCTCGATATACCGGCCGTCACGACCATTACGGGAATCCGTGACCACCAGGTGATAAAAGGGGCGCTTTTTCGCGCCTGCGCGCGAAAGTCTGATACTAACCATTACATTTCCTGTGCAAAGAGAGGCAGACATGCCTTGACTCGGGCCGACCCGAGTAGACGGCGCATTGTACGGGATTTGCGCTAAATGTGAAGTTTTTTGTGGGCTAAAATCCGCTTCCTTTTCAGTCACTTATGACGTACACGCCCGGGAGGGCAGCGAGAAACGGAAAAAATACCCGCAATTGCGGGCAGATCGGCCCGATTTAACGAAATCCGGGCGGCATCCCGCCGGGTGGCATCCCCCCTCCCGGCATGCCTCTCATGAACTTCTTCATGCCGCCCTTCGAGACTTTTTTCATCATTTTTTCCATCTGCAGATGCTGCTTGAGCAGTCTGTTGACGTCCTGGATCTGTTGTCCGGCGCCCGTCGCGATGCGCCGCTTGCGCGAGCCGTTGATGGTCTTCGGGAGGCGGCGTTCCGTCGGTGTCATCGAATTAATAATCGCGATCTGGCGACGGATCTTCTGCTCGTTCGCGCCGTCCTGCAGCGCGGCCGGATTGACGTTGCCCGGCAGCGGCAGCTTTTCAAGCATCGAGGCGAGTCCGCCCATGTTCATCATCTGCTCGAGTTGGTCGCGGAGATCGGAAAGATCGAACCCGCGGCCTTTCTTGAGTTTCCTGGCGAGCTTCTCGGTCTTGTCCTTACTGACCTTCTGCTCGATTTCCTCGACGAGGGACAGCACGTCACCCATGCCGAGAATTCGGGACGCCATGCGATCCGGGTGAAACGCCTCGAGCGCGTCGACTTTTTCGCCCACGCCCATGAACCGAATCGGTTTGCCCGTGATCTCGCGTACCGACAACGCCACACCACCCTTCGCGTCGCCGTCGGCCTTGGTCAGCACAATGCCCGTGAGCGGCAGACTTTCATCGAATGCCGTTGCCGCATTGACCGCATCCTGGCCGGCCATGCTGTCAACGACGAACAAGGTCTCCTGGGGGAACGCCGCTTCGTGAACCTCCATCACCTCGCGCATCATCTCGCCGTCGATGTGCAGACGGCCGGCCGTATCGACAATCAGCACATCAGCATGCAGCCGGCGTGCTTCGTCCAGTGCACGATCGACAATGCGTGTTGGCTTTTCGCTGGCATCGCTGCTGCAATGCACTGCACCGATCTCGCCGGCGAGCGTCTGTAGCTGGAGTATTGCAGCGGGTCGGTGCACGTCGACGCTGACCAACATCACTTTCTTCTTGTCGGTATCGATCAGGCGCTTCGCGAGTTTTGCCGCCGTCGTCGTCTTACCGGCACCCTGCAAGCCGGCGAGCAGGATGACGACGGGTGGCTGCGCCCTGAGGTCGAGAGGCGTGGAATCACTACCGAGAATACGCACGAGCTCGGCATGAATGATCTTGACCAGTTCCTGCCCCGGCGTGAGGCTCTTGCCGACTTCCTCGCCCAACGCACGTTCTCGAATGCGCTCGATGAACGTCTTGACGACAGGCAGGGCAACGTCCGCCTCCAGCAGTGCAAGTCGCACCTGCCGCAGCGTATCCTTGATGTTCTTCTCGGTAAGCCGGCCCTTGCCAGTGAGTTGGCGGGCGGCGTCCGACAGGCGACCGCTCAGATTGTCAAACATGCGCGCATTCTAAACCGTCAGAACGGTACCGCGCGAGAGCATCTTGATGTTTTTGTCCGGAGCGGCTGCCAGGACCTGGTCGTAAATCCGCGCTTCCTCGCCTGGCTTCATCCCTGTGAGCCAGATCTCGGGCTCATGGCGCAGGCGCTTGAGGTCGTCCGTCAGCGTTGCAGGCGTGTAGTGCCCCGATTCCACGGCCAAATCGGCCATTTCATCGGGAAATGAAACCTCGATGACGAGTACACGCAGGTCGTCACAGGCATTCAGGACAGGCCACAATGTCTCATTCGTCTTGGTATCGCCACTGACGGCGAATGCGCCTCCCGAATTCTGCACCGTGAATCCGAGCGACGGCACCGAATGCAGGACATCAACGGCGTAAAAATCGCGATGACCAATCCGTATCGTGTCGCCAGGACTGCATACGTGGTAGCGCAACATAGGGTTGTGCGCGTTCGGCAGTTTCGAGAAGTCCGGCCAGATAACCCCGTTGAACAGGTGATCCTGCACAGCACGCAGAGTTTCCTCGCGCGCATAAACAGTCAGCGGGACTTTGAAGTTCTCGTCGAAAACGCGGTCTGCCAGCATCGGCAATCCCGCAATATGGTCGAGGTGCGCATGCGTCAGAAAAACGTGCCGAATCGAATCGAGGTCCTCCAGTCCCAGATCGCCGATTCCTGTTCCCGCGTCTATTAGCACATCATCATCGATCAGCATCGCGGACGTCCGCGAGCCGGCACCAATACCGCCGCTGCAACCTAGTACGCGAATTCGCATGACGAGGGTTCTCTTGAACTTGTGCTTGTGGGATGATCTGAAGTTAGGTCAATGCCTGCAGGTTTTCTGTGTCTCAAATCACAATTCTTTTGCTGTACCTGTTGGCAGCAGCGGCTTTCACGATGAGCCGCCTGCCCAGGTTCGCCGCGCAGGCGCGACCGTATTTCTTCGTTGCCTGCCTGTTGTCAGCAATCGCCGTCGTGCTGCACGGCGACGCCCTGTTCGATCTTATCCTGCCCAGGAATGGCTTCGACCTCTCGATGGGCAATGCAGCTTCGATGATCGGGCTGGAGCTGGCACTGATCGCTTTGTTCGCCGCGATCGAGCCAACGTTACGCGGCATGAGCGCCGGGCTGCTTGTTCTGTCTGCAGCGACAGCATTACTGCTGGGCGCCTCGGGCGACGCAAGCGCAGGCATCGAGCTCGACTGGCAAGTTCGCGCTCACATACTCATGGCGCTGCTGTCTTACGGCTTGTTGACGGTTGGCGCCATTGTCGCCATTTACGCGCTCATCCAGGAGCGCCGGCTGCAGTCGGCACGGATAACGTCGATGAACAGCCTGTTTGCTCCGCTCGAGACGACCGAGAAATTGCTCATCGGCGTAGCCGCCGCAGGCTTTGCCGGCCTGACTCTGGCGATAGCCTCGGGTTCGTCGTTCATCAATGATCTTCTCGAGCAACACCTTGTGCACAAGTTTGGCCTTTCTTTGCTCGCCTGGGTGATTTTCGGGGTGCTGCTCATCGGTCGGTTTTTCGCCGGCTGGCGAGGCAAGCGTGCTGTAAAACTCTATCTCTGGGGATTTGCAACCTTGTGCCTGGCCTATTTCGGAAGTCGCTTCATCCTCGAGGAAGTTCTTAACCGTAGCTGGGGTTGAGACGCCGTATCTTGACAGCCCGATGGCAGGCTGTTGAACTGGCCCGGTACTGATTTTTCGGAGGCCCCTTGGGCGACGAAGTTCCATTAGCAAGCCTGGTTGTCTTGCTTGTTGTGTTGTTGATGTTATCGGCGTTTTTCTCTGGCTCCGAAACGGCTCTCATGAGCCTCAACCGCTACCAGCTCCGTCATAAGGCCCGCGAAGGGCATCGAGGAGCCCGCCTCGCCGAGAGACTGCTGAAACGGCCGGATCGTGTTATCGGTCTCATCCTGTTAGGCAATAATCTCGTCAATTTCTCGATGGCTTCGCTCGTCGGCATCATGACGTACAAGATCGGCGGGGAACCGGCTGCTGCGTTTGGCACCGTAGCGCTAACCCTCGTGGTACTGATTTTTTCCGAAACAGCACCCAAGACGCTGGCCGCGCTGCATCCGGAGCGCGTCGCGTTTCCAGCCGCTTTGATCTACTACCCGTTGCTAAAAATTACGTACCCGTTTGTCTGGGCGACCAATGTTGCAGCAAACGGCGTGTTGTACTTGTTTGGCGTACGTTCGAATCACACTGAACTGCAGGCACTGACGCGCGAAGAACTTCGTACAGTCGTTCACGAGGCAGGCTCCCGGATCGCCAGCCAGTATCGGCAGATGCTTATCAGTATCCTGGACCTCGAGAAGGTGACCATCGATGACGTCATGGTGCCTCACAACGAGATCATCGGTATCGACCTCGACGACGATGACCAGGACATCGAGGCGATCATCAAGAACAGCGAGCACACGCGACTGCCGGTATTCCGCGACACGATCGACAATGTCGTTGGCGTATTACACCTGCGCAAACTCGCCAACCTGGCTCAACAGGAACTGACCAAGGAAAGGCTGCAACGGCTGCTGTCCGAACCCTATTTCGTACCCGAGGGTACACCGCTCAGCACTCAACTCGTGCAATTTCAGCGCCGGCGTGAACGCATTGCGCTCGTCGTCGACGAATACGGGGATATACAGGGCATCGTCACACTGGAGGATATCCTCGAGGAAATCGTTGGCGAGTTTACGACCGACCCCGCCGACGATGTCGAAGACGTCATTAGCGAAGGAATGAACACGTTCCTCGTGGATGCCAGTGCCAATATCCGCGAACTAAACCGCTCGCAGGACTGGGACCTGCCGACCGATGGGCCGAAGACCATCAATGGCCTCATCGTCGAGTTGCTCGAAACTATTCCGGAACCGAATACCTGTCTCAAGATCAGCGGGTATCCGATCGAGATCATCGAGACCAATGACAACCGAGTTCGCACCGTAAGAATCGCCGAACGCGAGCCTGAGGACGCCGCCTAGAGCACACTACCAGGCTGCTTCGAGTGCCTCGCTGAGCCTGCGCACGCCGATCACATCAATCTCCTTGCTCGCCTGTTTCGGAACATTGCCGACGGGAACAATAGCTTGCGTGAAGCCCTGCTTTGCCGCCGCGGCAATACGCTCGGTGCCATAACGGACCGGTCGAATTTCACCCGCCAGGCCAATCTCACCGAAACACACGAGGCGCTCGGGCAGAGCCCGATCGCGAAAACTCGAAACGATGGCGAACAGCGTTGGCAAATCCACGGCCGTCTCATTGATGCGCAAGCCGCCCACGACATTGACGAAAACATCTTCGTCGCCGATCGCGAGGTTGCCGTGTCGCTGCAGCACGGCAAGCAGCAGTGCCAGGCGGTTCTGGTCCACACCCTGGGTGAGTCGCTTCGCATAATTGCTGTTGCCGTCGGCCACCAGCGCCTGGATCTCGACCAGCAACGGGCGACTGCCCTCCCATGCGACAGAAACCACGCTTCCCGGTTCATTGACGGAGTCCCGAGACAGGAATATCGCCGACGGATTGCTAACCTCGCGAAACCCGTTCCCGGTCATCGCGAAAACGCCCATCTCGCCGCTGGCCCCGAAGCGATTTTTGACGGAACGAATTATCGTGTAGCGGCTCGCGGGATCACTCTCGAAATAGAGAACCGTATCGACCATATGCTCGACCACGCGTGGCCCCGCGATCGCTCCCTCCTTGGTCACATGTCCTACGATAAACACCGACACCTCGTTCTGCTTCGCGAACTGCACAATGCGACCGACACTCTCTCGCATCTGTGCGACGGATCCCGGTGCCGATGGCAGCTGCTCGCAGGTCATCGTCTGTATCGAGTCAATTACAAGAACCCGCGCGCCACAGCGTGCGGCCTGTTCCAGCACGTTTTCGAGCGACGTATCCGCGAGCAAGTTCATTTCGGCAGCGTCAAGCCCGAGCCGCAGCGAGCGCTGCCCAATCTGTCGTAACGACTCCTCCCCCGTGGCGTAGCAGATCGGCAGCCCGGCCATCAGGCTGGCTGAAACCTGCTGCAGCAACGTGGACTTGCCGACCCCTGGATCGCCGCCCAGCAACACGACGGCCCCGGGGACGAGACCGCCACCAAGCGCCCTGTCGAACTCCTTGAACCCAGTCTGGTGTCG
>Ga0265309_10000155_pt1 | contig 24440 bp, 33 predicted proteins | sample Helome_FD_192492 | JGI IMG/M metagenome (GOLD analysis project Ga0265309, IMG submission 192492) | Marine sediment microbial communities from subtidal zone of North Sea - Hel_20160524 (Illumina Assembly) | ecosystem: Environmental > Aquatic > Marine > Subtidal zone > Sediment ...
GTTGCGTAAGAGCCTTCTTCTATTTGCATTCCCCAATATTCTGTGTATTGAGATATATCCCCTGCATAAGTGCTTAAATCTTTTGGAGGAAGGTATAGTGACACCTCTCCTGTTGTATTTGCAGTAGCCGAAAAGCCAACTCTATACCAACCATTACCTGCATCCTCCATAAAATTACTGCCTGAAACAAAATCTGAACCACTTGCATTTGTACTTTCTGTTGAGAATGTAATATTTATTGATACTGAAATTCTACTTGACTGAGTGTAAACTTTTACTAAATCATAAGTGCCTTTTTTAATATAAAATGAAACAGTATATATAGTACCACCACTTACTACTGATGCTTCATAAGAAGTACTATAATGTTGAGAGTTGCTTGTTGTTTCATTTATTTTTAATCCACTTAAAGTACCATCAGGGCTAATAGTATTTGATAATGTAACATTTGTAGTTGCACTTAATTCCTCACTATACGTTATAAGATTAGTCCTCTGTGGCTCTGCTAATATATGTGGACAACCTCCTCCTGTGTAGTCTATACGAGGTACGTTATCTCTTGTAACTTCTTTTACTGATATATCATCAATTTGAAATTGTCCTACTGCACTATTACAAAATATTCTAATACTTCCATTATCAGCATTAGCAGTATAAAAATAAGTATAATCAACAAATGTACTTGTTAGGTCTAATGAAGCCATAGGATTAGCACCTTGAGTAATTCTTAAATTTAAGTTTCCACTAATATTTTTTGCTTTGAAAGTAAGTTTGTAAGTAGTACCATTTACAAAACTAACATTCTGACTAATATTTTCAGCATACCAATTACCTGCATCAGGATTGTTTGAATTTAATGCACCACTAACAATAGTTGCATAACTACCTCCGTTTTCAGTCCAACCTGTCAATCCATTACTAAAATCTCCATTAGTAATTTCTTCTGCACCTAATACATCAGTAGGTTTTACTGCAAATAAAGTACCTGCCTTATATCCGTTAGGAGTTACTACAATACTTACATCATCTAATAAACTCATGCTATATTACTTAAATTAGTTAATTGTGCTTCTAAACAAGCCTTAGCCTCAAATACACCTCCATCAGCAATAACTCTTGTTTTAAAAGTATTAGTTTGCTTTTGTACAGGTGTTAATGCACCCTTGTTACTTGTTGGTAATGATATGCCTAAAGATAATTTCATTATGCAGATGCGTTACCATCATGCTCTCTATACCCTATGCCAATACCACTCGTTAAAGTGATAGCAGTTGTACGGAAAAACAAAGTCGTTCCAGCGTTCATAGTTTGACCATTTAAAGCAGTAACATTAGTAGCATCTCCTGCTATTGTAGAAATTACTGACTCTACTGGAAAAAATATGCAGTACCAATCTTTACTTGTTTGTGCAGCAGTAGTGAAAACCTCAGTTCCACCTCCCTTACCAAGCATCTCAAATAGTAGTGTATTGTCTGTATCAAATGTACTCATTTTATTTTATTTTTAAATTGTTATTATTTTATTTTTATTCTGTAAAAAGTTTTATCAATGCACCTAAAGTTATAGCGTAAATCATCCACATTGCTTTCACTAAAACCTTTCTCATTGCTGTGTTTCTATTCACTCTAGCAGTAACTCCTTTATCTGGATTTAACAACCTCTCTGTAATCATATCTAACTTACTATCCAAATTATCCATCTTCTCATTTATTGAACTTATGTCTTTCTTCATTGATACTATCTCCTCTTTTGTTGTCATTAGAATGTTGTCGTTTGTACTGCTATATTCATATATATTGATGAACCACCACTCACTTCCTTAATCATTGGAAAGATAATATCACCTGCTGCTAATGCTGCTGTAGTTATAGTTGTTTCATTTATTCTAACACCCTTATTGTTGTTGCTAAGACCATCTACTGCAATCTCATCAATTACAATAGGAATTACTGATGTTGTAATACCCTCTACAGGTGTGATTTTACATATAGCAATAGTAACTGCATTAGAGCCATTACTTGTAAGCCAACCACTTATAGATGTAACAGTAGCAGTTTCTGGTATAACACAAGCCTGACCTATTCTAAAAAAACTTGTAGGAGTTAAAGTTCCTGAAGATACTGTTCCTGTACCATAATCAACAGCCATTTCATAAGGAGATTTAGTATCTGCTATATCCTCTCCATAGAAGTAATTTGTAGCACCTGTAACATAACCTTGCATCTTATAGTTAGTAACACCCATATAAGATTTATTCTGCCAAACTAAATTACCATCAGTTCCTGTTGCAGATGTTCCTCCACTTTTACTTAAAACAGTATCATTAATAGCAGTTTCAAACCCTTTTGGATTGTGTCTATTTATACTACTTAAATTTTTATGTTCGTTTGCAGCCATTTATATATTTATTTTAACAATCATCACAAGGACAGTTATTCTTCCAACTATCATAATTTCTAGTAGGTCTTGAATATATGCTATCATACATTATTATACCATGATTCTTATAAACATCATTATTACAAGGTTTATTAGATTCATAAGTTGGATAATCACCATTCTGGTCGCTATCATTCATAAAATCTAGCATATCTTTTAAGTATATCTCAGCCTTTCTGTAAGTGTCCTGCTTATAAGCATTTAACTCAGAAGGGTCTATAATAGTAGCAAACTCATCAATATTATGCACAATACCTGCACTACTACTATTACTCTGAACTTCATTGATTACCTCAAACCTAACAAACCAACACAAAGTTCTTGTTAAGAAGTCATCCATTAAAGTTTGATTAGCAGTAGTTAAAGTACCATCATTATGTTGAGTTTTTAATTCCTCATAAAACTTCTTACCAATAGCCTCTTTTAAATGTGCTAACTCAGCAAGAAGTAATGTGCTGCTAGAAATTAAAGCAGTATCAGTATTAGCATTAGTAAAACTATTACTTATAACTTCTGTTGCTGTTACTAAAGGTATATATTGATTTACATTTGCCATAGTTATTCTTTTTCAATTTCAGTTACTTGCATATCACCAACCTCATCATCACCCTTACCATCACCATCATCATCTCTAGTTACGATAATCTGCTCTCTATCAGTTAAGAACATATTACCCTCCTCTAGCATTGGTAAATCCTCATCTAACATTCTTCTTTGTTCGTTAATAGTAAGAACTTGTTTAGGGTCAATCTGAGTTGCAAAACTAATTGGTGGCTCATAGTGAATCACTAATTCTTCTGGTAAGAAGCCTAACTCTTTATATAAAACCCCTCTAATCCCATTTAACAATAAATCAGAAGTATCTTTAATTACAGTAGTCATTGCTAAATCATAAGCAATTCTAATCTCACTACCTGTATTGTTCATTTTCCCTGAACTAACTAAACCACTTAATGATGGTTGCCATCTATGAGCAGTTACAATGTTTTGGTCAGTTATTCTTTGTAAATCTATCCAACTACCATCTTGGTCATCTTTGATAATCTGAACATTAGCACTTGAAGTATCTCCATTCTTAACAATGAACATAATCTTACCATTGTTTCCATCTCCAACAAACTTCTTTTGTGCCTCTCTTACTAATTTCTTTGCTTCTTCCTCACCCATATCTCCATTAATCTCAACGATTGCTGAAGGTTGAAATCCATTCTTGAATTTAGTGTGATTCCATTTACCAATTTCATAATCAACTGCAATATGCTCTAATGCAGCAATGTAATCAGGTAAACCATAGAATTGGAATGTAGGCTCGTAATCTTTAAATTGAAGTACAAATCTACTTCCACTCACTTTAGGATAAATAGGAAGGATAGATAATTTATCTTTCATAGTATTGTACTTAGCCCAATCAGGATGTACATATACTTCTTTCTTGTTTTTAGACATTCTAACAGTAGTTGCATCTATGTGATATAGATTTAGTCCACCATCATATAATACGCCCTCTAAATAGGCATTTCCAAATGAATAGTAATCATCTGCTAATTTCTTAAAAACCTCTCTTAACGATTCTCCATCAGCATTACATCCTTGATGTATTCTTTAACATCTTCATTATTCGTAACAAACTTAGCACCACTTGTAAAGATAGTTTTTTGTGCTAGTACACTTCTATGAGTAGAAGATTTACGCTTTAATTCTGCTAAATACTGAGGAAATAGGTTGTTTGTACCAAAAGGAATAAACTTAGTTCTTACCTTTGCTAAATCTAAAGGCTCTTCAATATGTTCAGGAATTGCTAAATTAAAAACTCCAAATTCAAAAGTATTACTCTTTTGAGTCTGAAGATTCTTTACCTGACTTTTTCTTTTTGGTTGCTTTCTTTGGCTCATCTTTAGTTTTTGTAGTTGATAATTTTTCTACCTTATCGGTCATTCCTAAATCTTCATAAGCATACGCTAACTCCTCTTGAGTTGCTATAGCCCACTTAATCTTAAAATCACCTTTATAAGTTGTTCCTACTGATAATTTTGCTTTATATTCTGCCATAACTGTATATATTTTTAAGTGTGATAAATCTACAACTTTTTTTTCACAATCACACATATTATAAAAAAGATATTAATAGGGAAATGTTGTTAAACTTTTTACGAACAAAGTCCAACCTATTTCTATATCTTTAATTATTATGCTCCTGTTGTTGCAGTTAATGCTGAAGTATCAACTGTAACAGTACCTGCATATTCTCTTGGTAGTTCAAATTGTCTTGCCATTAAACTTACAGTAATACCATTCTCATCAGAATAAGCAGCACCAGTACCACCTTCAAATCCACTTAAGTTTAAGAAAGTTTGACTTCTACTTGCTACATCTTCGTTAGCGTATTTCTCAGAAACACCTAAAACAAAATACTTACCATTTGTGTCTTTTGCTATCCCCATCATACACTCATTAAGCATACCTTGTAATTCGCTAAACTTTGCTAATTCTATTTTAGGTAACATGAAAGTTAATCCACACTCAAAAGCAGTTGAACCATTCTCTTTAGTTGCATTGATAGTTAATGCAGGAGTTTCATTTTTAAACTCATATACAAACCAATCAGCATCTGCAGCACCTGTAAGAATACTTGCTATACTATGTGTTCCAGTAGCACCATAAGTAATTGCATCAGTAGCACTCCAACTTCTAAGTAAGATTTGTTCTATCCCTCCAGTTGCTTGCAAATCTGCACAACCTATTGCTAAACCTGTATCTATTGCCATTTTTTTATTATTTTATTAGTTATTAGAAGTAATTAAGAGAGTGCTTTTACACACTCTCTATTATTACATTATTGTTATGCTACAATTCCCCATTGAACAAGAGAAGAGTATAAGTACTGTACTCCTAACTTGAAGTAACCTCTGAAGAACATTTTTTCTTCTAAGTCATCATAAAATACTTTGAAAGAACCTTCTGGGTCAGTTACATCAGAACCAATGATTAAGTTCTCAACTGCACAGTAACATACACCATTGCTAACATTTGTTGCTGCTGCAGTAGTAAATAATGCTGGATTGTAATCTGCTAAGATAGTATCCCACTCGTACATAGGAACTAACTCAACACCTCTAAACATTACTCTACGAATACCCTCTTGTTGATTTACAATTGCTAAGTCAGCAGTCGCATTTGCTGAAGCCTCTAAGTTTGCTAAGTAAGCGTTAAAGATTTTAGGAGTTACAAACATTTTCTTATCACCTGCTGCTACTTGTTGAAGTGCTGCTGGTGCTTGGTCATATACATTTCTAATTAATCCGATTGCATCTGCTGCAGTTGGTGCTGCTTCTGTTCCTGCATACTCAATTACAGTTTCTGCTGCCATTAATTTCATCCATCCATCCATCAAGTTGTATGCTGCTGCTGTTGCTGCAGGAGTTGTGATATCTGTATCAGCACCCCATGCTAATCTTACCACATCAGAAGCGATACCTGTTACTGCTCTGTTTACGATTGCATCTGCTAATTGAGTTCCCTCAATATTATTAACATCTACACCAGAACGATACATTTCTTCAATGTAAGTTCCGTAAAACTCATCACTACATTGCTCTAAAGCAACTCTACATCTACCTGCAGTAATTGTTTTATTGTCAACATTAAATTGTACTGTTCCACTTGTTGAAGAACAATTTTCCTGTTTTTCTACTATCTTAGTTAGAGCAGCAGAAGTGTAAACATTCATTTTATGTTTAACATTAGGAATAACTCTATAGTTACGCATAATCTCATCACTTCTAAATACTGGCTCATAAAATATTTCATTTAAACTTGCACCATTATATGATGCGAAAGTTCCTTTATTTGCTACATTTGCCATTTTTTTTTATTTTTTTAGTTATTAAATTTATTTCTCATTCTTGATGCCATTGCATTGTAAAAACCTGCATTAGCATCTTCTTTTTTGTTCTCAACTACTGCAGGGTCTGCTTCAGTTACAATCTCTGTACCTTTAGCATCTGCTTTGTTGATTTTAGCGTTTAACGCTTCAACCTCTACTGTTAAAGTTTCGTTAGTTCCTTTTGAAGCAACTAATTCTTCCTCTAACAAAGAAATTTTGTTTGATAATTCAATGTTACCAGTTTCAAACTCAGAAATCTTATTCATGATTTCATCATTATCCCCTAAATTAACAGTTATCATAGTTTGTTCAGCAACATCTTCAGAAACTTTTACATCACCTTTTACAGCAGTAACAATCTCCTCAACTTTGTTGTTAAACCATTCTTTTAACTCGTTAGTCATTTTTTTGTTATTTATATTAATACTTAATTTATTTTGTATTTCTTCTTGTGTGATGTTCTTAAACTTAGAAACATCATACTTTGCAGCCACTTTAATAGAATCAGAGATAGTGTCAATAAAACCTAACTCAAATGCCTCATTAGCATTTAACCAAGTTTCTTCATCCATCATCTGAGCAAGAGCATCATAAGATAATCCTGTCTTTTTTCTATAAATGTCTGTAAGTTCACTTGTGATTTTATCAAGAGTATCTGCAGTTTTTCTCATATCTTTTGACTCACCCATTGTTCCACCCCAAGCGTTATGTATCATAAATAAAGAGTTTTCTGCCATTACAACCTCATCTGCACCAAGAGCAATAATAGTAGCAATACTTGCTGCTATACCCTCAATATAAACTGTAGTTTTAGCCTCTCTCCTTTTGATTACATTATACATTGCCATACCATCAAACACATCTCCACCTAAACTGTTAATGCGTAAATTGATAGGCATATCTTTTAATCCTTTAATGTCAGTAATGAACTCTTGTGCAGTTACACCATAAGTTCCTATTTCATCAAAGATATAAATGTCAGCAGTTTGACCTGCCTTGTTCTGAATGTTATACCATTTTTCGTTCATAGGTGCAAAAATAGAGTTTAAAGAAATTAATTTTACCTAATTTTCTTACAAAACTTTTAGTATGTGATATTATTAGATGGAATTGCTTTCTTTCTTTCCTTGTAGACTATGTTCTGTGCCTGACTTTCACTTATCTTATATTTAATAGATAAGTCCATCCAAGTATAAGTTCTACTACCTTCATTACCTACTAACATTCTATCAAAGTCAGCAATAATCATATAGTTCCTTACTCTCTTAGGGTCTATTATACCTTTCTCAACAAGATGTCGTATCATATCCTTGCAAGTTGGTGATTGACCAAATCGCTTTTCTAATTCAACTCCACAAATATCAATGAAGTCTTTAACTACATCTACCTTATTTTGTCTTTCTTTTTTTTGAGGCATTTTTCTTTTTAGGTGTTTGTTCGGCTTCAATCCATTCATCTACCATAGTTTCCCAAAACTTACATACTGCTGCTCTACAAGAAGTACACTTCATATCTTGCTTATGTTGAGGAAATAATAAATGCCATTCTGCAAACATTAATCCTAAAGATTCTGATTGGTACGTTGTAAAGTTTTTAGTGTGGTTTTTGTTTCTGATAACTGCTTCAGTCATCATATTTCTTTTTTGCTTACTGTAGTTTTCAGCGATTTCTTTAAAATTCATATGTAAAGTTTTACCATTTATTTTTAGGACATTTACCAAAAAACTCTTTTGTTAATGCTGTCTTTGCATCTAGGAAACACTTACATTCAGCACATCTTGCACCTCTTGTTATCTTTGGTTTCTTTAGTAACATAAAGTTTCGGTAAAAACTACAACTTTTACATATATCTAATCTCTCTAACTTGGTTTTTTTATCAACAAACATTTGTTTATTTCTTTGATTATTAAATTGTTGCTTCAGATTGTATTACACTTACTGAGTTTTGACTATCAGTAATATCTGCCTCAACTACTACTACTTTACTAGAACTTCCCATTGCACCCATCATTTGATTCTGACCTATTGCATTGAATTGTTGTTGGCTAAATGAAGGTTGATTAAGTAATCCACCATCTGCAAACTTAACACCACCTCCTGCAGCGTTCATTGCTGATAATTGACTACCAAACATTGCTGTACTTCTTTTATTTATAACAGCCTCACCACCTTCTAATTCAACTACTCTACCACCTACTGCAAACTTCTCACCACCTTGTGCGTGTGATTTACCATGCACCATACCACCATTTGCAAATTCTTCTATAATACCACCATTAGCAAATTGTTGTGATGCTATTACGGCTATTTGTGCCACACCTGCTGCTACTGCTAATCCTATTTGTGAGAGTGATATTCCCATAAAGCCTATTGTAACTGGATTACTAGCCATTACTGCTGCATTTAATTTAATTTTCGCTACTGCTACTGCTGTATCTATCATAACCTGAGCAATATCCATTTTTTTCTTTCTCTCAAAAGCCTTTCTCTGTATTCTTTCTACTCCCTGCTCATACTCTTGCTCTGTTATAAGTCCTGCATCCTTTCTTTCTTCAAGTATCTTCTCATCTCTACTTGCTTGGCGAGATGCATTATTACCCATTATTGTAAAGATGGCATCTGATGCTACTTTAGTGGCATCTAAAACTCTTTCTCTGTTTTTTATTTGCTCATCAGCAAGTTTTTCATCATCTTGTATTAATTGATTTAAAGTTTCTATAGATGACATATACGGATTCCATTCAACAAAATCAAGTTTATCTTTCTCTTTCTCTATTACTTTAGAAGTACCTTCTATCGCCTTTATGAAATCTTCAAGAGTTTCTATTTCTTTTTTATTTCTATTTAATGCTTTGGCATTAGTAATGTCTATTAAATCTCTTTCTGATTTTAATTCTTTTAATTCTGCTTTTAGTGTTGCTAATGTTTCTCTCTCATCTTTTACAACTTTAACTTTATCTTTCTTTTCTTTAGTAACTTTCTTTTCTAATAATTCTTCCTCTAAAAGCAATGCATTTAATTCAACTAATGCTGAGGAAAGAATAGCAGATTGGTTTATCTCATCTTCTATAGATTCTCCCTTCATGTTTTTAATATTTCTGAGCCTAGTGTTTGCAGTAACTTCTTCCTTTAAAGCCTTAATTCTTTGTTCTATAAATTGAGCCTTAGTTTTACCATAAATCTTTTGGTCTTCCTTGCTTAAGGTCTTGAATAATTCAACTTGGTCTTCCATAGATGCATTAACTATAGACATTTGTTCAGCAACTTTATCAAGTCCGAGTTCTTGGTTTGTCTTATTGTAATTAGTTAATTTATTTAATAATTCTGTAGTAACATCTAAAACATTTCTTATTGCTTTACTTATCTTTCCACTACCTGTGAATACAGATATTTGAAAACCCTCCCAAGCAGAGGTGAGTTCCTTCATGTCCCCCTCTAATGTATCTGCAATAATCAATGACATTTCTTTAGCAGCACCTGTAGCCTCATTAAGAGCATCTCTTAATACTAATGCACTATCTGCACTTGTTAGCATTTGCTCAAAAGCAGCAGCCTGTCTTAAATCAACTACCTCCATAATGTCCGCCATACTACCACCTTCCTCTACAAACTTTTTCATTGCAGGTAATAACTCATCAAAAGAATGAATAGTACCTCCAAACGCTTTAGTTAAATCAGAAGTAGGGCTTTGCATTTTAAGAAGTATGTTTCTAAAAGATGTTCCTGCAATAGATGCCTCAATTCCTGAATCTGCTAATTTAGACATTATCGCTGCTGTATCTTCAATAGAAAACCCTGCTGACTTTGCAATAGGTGCAACCTTAGTCATAGAGGTTTGCCATTTCTCAATATCCAAAGCAGAACTTGTAAATGAAACAGCCATAACATCTACAACTCTTTGTGTTTCACTAGCATCTAATCCAAAACCTCTTACAGCAGAACCTGCTACAATCGCTGCTCTAGCCAAATCACTACCTGTTGCTGTTGCAAGTTCTATTGTTGCTTGTTGAGCATTTAATATTTCATCAGTAGTAAATCCTAGTTTAGCGTAGTTTTCCTGTAAAGAACCTACTTGAGTTGCAGTAAAGAAAGTTGTACGACCTAATTCTTTGGCAGTGTTAGATAATTTTTTAAAATCTCTTTCAGTTGCACCTGATACTGCTTTAACTTTAGCCATTTGAAACTCAAAATTTCTAAATGTTCTAATAGAGGTACTTATAACACTTGTAATAGTTCTAAATGCAGTAACAGCAGCCAATAACCCACCTGCCATCTTAGCCATACTTTTTGTTAATTTACCAAAACTCTTAGTTGATTTATCTGCTGTCTTACTTACCTTCTTTAAGTCATTCTCACCTTTTACTATTACCTGAACTACAATTTTCTCTGTATTTGCCATATTAACTAACTTTTGCTTTTGTATTATTTTTAATTTTTTCTCTAATCATACTTGCTACATCTGCACCAATAGATGGTGCTAATTTCTTTGCTACTTCTTTACTAAACTTATTTGCTACATATCCTGCAAAGTTTGTTCTTCTTACCTTGTTCCCTGCTTCATAAGTTATATAAGGCTGCCTCATATTATTATTTGGATATGTCTTATTACCATAATTCGCTTTTTGACCCTCCTTTTTTCCACTTGACAATCTATTTAATATTGCCATAGCAGAATTAATACCTCCTTTTATACTTCTCTGACCCATCCATCTTAATATGGTATTTAGATTAGGAACTTTAGCAAACTTAGGATTATTAACTGCTCTCCAATATGAAACTGATGATGTTATATTCAACACACTCATACCTCTCTTTATAACATTGTATTTTAAACTACTACTCAATCTTCCTGTAGCATTATGCTTTTGAAACTTTAATTCATCTTGCAGTTTCACTCTTAGTGTCTTGCCAACCTCTATTAATGCTCTATTTGTCTTTTTGAATTTAATCATTAGAAAGTATATTGCCTGAGTTTCTTCTTAATACCTTATGGTCATTACCAAACTTATCAGTAGCATAAACAGGTACTAAGTATTCTTGCTTTTCTTTTATTGAAATCTGTTCCGTATTAGCATAAACAGAAGATGTTTCATCCGTAGTAAAATAGATGAGAAAAACATCATTAGCAGTTTGTGCTGTAAATTCTGTAGTAAGTAAAGATGTACTTGTATAATCAACAGCAGATGAGTATGACTCTGATATTACCTCTGTATATTCATCACCATTAGGTGTATATACTTTTACATTAATATAACCTGCAGAAGTAGGACTAGATTTCCTTACAGTTATCTGATATGTTTTCCCTGTAATTAATGATAGTTTCTGATACATCCCACTATATGAAGGTAGTCCACCTGTTTTTTGACCATTAAAAGTAAAAAACAATAATCCTGATGTTGGTGCTGTTACTGCTGTATATGGAGAACCACTTGTATGATACCTGTACCATCTTCCAATATTAGATGCAGGACTATTTATTAGAGCATCAGTATGTGGGTCTGCTGCTGTTGTAGCATAATCTGTAGTTGATGCTAATGCTGCTGTATTCCCATAATTCCAATTCAAATATTCCCCAGTATAAGTTGTTATACTAGAAAATACATCTAATCCACTTTGCTGTGCTATTCCTCTACTTGATATTTCTTTTCTGTCTGTCATATTTTATAATCCTAAATCATCATTACTTTCAGATACACCTCCATCTTGCCAGCCAAGACCTCCTGTATTATCATTACCCCCAAAAGATGGTGCTGCTGCTGCAAATGTACCCAACTGTAACCATTCAATTAACTCTACTTTTGTAGGTTGATTTTTATTTGGTTTATAATCAACTACTTTATTTATTCTCCAATAAACACCATCTATATATACTAATTTTCTAAAATCCAAATTAATAATGTCTGTTGTCTTTAAGTCAATGTAAACAGTTCTTAATCTTGGTTTTGCCTTAAACATCTCAAACATATTTTTATAATATGTTTCAAATAAACCCTTACCTGCTGCATAATATGTGTAATCCTTTGTTACATCATCATAATCTCTTACATTAACATTACCATAAGATAGTATTGGACTTGAACTATTATCTCTATTTATTGATGTTGCTTGAGGGTAGATTGTTGAAAGAAGTCCTGATGAGCCTGTAACTCCTGCAGAAACAATCCCAATACTATTAGCCCAAGTTTGTGTAAATGCTCTTTTACTATTTAAGTTACAAGGGTCTGGTGAGTATTTATTCCAATACAATAATCTTGGTAAAAACTCATAACCTTTATCAGGTCTATATGAGTAGGTAGGGTCTGTAATTTCTTGCCATAAACAAGCAGAAAATGCTGTGTCATTAAAGGATGAATTGGAAATTGTATCTTGGTCTTTACCATTATAAGTACCTGCAAAGAATGGATTTTCATATTTACTTTCACCCTTCTCAAAAGTTTTAGGTAGTGTTTCTTGATATGGATATTCATCTTTTATTCCATCAAACCATTCCTCACCTCTCCTTTCAACTTTCTTATCTTTGCTGTCTGATTTGTATTTAAAAATAACATCTCTTTTTAAGTCGCTTTTAATCCACTTGTCCTCTATTTGTTTACTTCTATCTAATTTATAAGTCCAATCTATAGCATCAGCATAATCCTTATAGAAAGTATTAAATGGCTCTATATTTACAGTTTTAGTAGTTTCATTAGTAGTCATTTTAAGATTAAATGCGTGTGCAATTCCTTTAATAAAATCAATCTGTTTGTAATCTTTATTAATTACTTTATCTAAATCATAAGTTTGACCATACGCAACTGCTTCAGAGTTGAGAGTAATATTAAATTCAGTAGAATCTGTAACACGATTAAAAATATTAACAGTAAAATCTTGAACATTAATACCTGATGAATAAACCATCTCATTAAATCTAAATCCTGCTGTGATTCTTATTTTATCTCCCTTATTTAACCAATGATTATCAATATTAACGCTTGGTAATACTTCAAACACAGTCATAAGGCTGTTATTTGAATTGGCATTATTGTTATTTGTATTAGAAATTCTATAAGGATTAACTTTAATAGAAGTTCTCTCTATATTTGTCCAACTTGACTGACCCACAGTATTCATATCAACATTTATACATATTTCTGCTTCTTGAACACCCTTAGGTTCTGTTCCTCCCTTCCATATTGTTGCTATTCTTGACTGTATTCCATTTAATTTTATATTATAATAACCATACTCTCCTATAGTTATATAATCATTAGTTGTATCTACATAAGAGCCTTCATCTAAAGTTACATTTAATCTTGCAGGGTCTAATGGTATAAGTTTCGTTCCTCCCGAACCTGAAGGAGTTGGGTCGCCAATATAATTGTCATCTCCATCATTAAAAGTAACATAGCCTCCATAATATGATTCACGAAAACCATCATCAGTTACAACAGATGAAACACCATCATCATAAACTGTTTGGTCTAATGTGAGTGTATTTGTAAAATTACTTTCTACAGAATACTCATTATACTTTTCTTCAGCATTATTATACTTAAAATTAGGTAATAACCATACTAACTTTTTAAACATATCTGTTGTCATAAAAGTTGAATTTACACTATATCCAACCTCACTAAATATCTTTTCTAATGTGCTTTTAACAAATACTGCAGGTCGCCAATCTGCTGTTGGTAGAGGTGTTCCGTAAGAAGAGCCATCATCAAAAAAACCATAATATCCCTTTTTATCAGTACTACCTGTTTGATTATAATCATAAGCAGTATCTAAAAGTTGTATTGTTTTTGGCTGTCCATCAGGATTGTAATCACCATAAGAAACAATAGGATATACTATTGGAGATGTAGATGAATCACAATGTTCATCTTGCCAAGTAGCCGTAATACTCGTTTTATTGTACTCTAAGTCCTCACCATTAACACCCCAATCCAACTCATTCATGTATTTATTAGATAAATCATCAGCCCAACTTAGATTACTTCCAAAAAACACACAACTATAATAAGATGGTGTTTCTCCATAACCACCAACTCCTGTAACTTTAATTAATCCTGTTACAGAGAAAAGATTATTGATAAGTATTCTACATTTTTTATTCTCAGTAAGATTTACATCAGTATCTATATTTGGAGTATAAGTGTGTTTTAATAACTTATTATTATTCTTTGTAGCAGGTATTTTAAATGTTTTACTATAATCACCACTTGCTGAGGTTATATCTTTAATATCTGATATTTGAAATGTCATTGCTAAAGGGAAATCAGAATGGTCAGTTACATCTAACTCACCAACTACACTCTTTTCCCAATCAATAACAGTATTAGTATCATCAGTATATATATAATCTAATATCTCTATTTTTACCGACATATATTAGTTTCTTTGTGTTATTACTTTATGTGCTAAAGTATATTCAATATTAAATTTAACTAAACCATTTTCTTGATTAACAGTTTCAATATCACTATTTGTTATTATAACTGGTATGTACTCTTTATCAGATGGTCGTAAGTATGGGTTTCTTACATTACCCATCTCTGTAGCCTCTGTGTCCATTTCTATCCAAACATTAGGTGATAACATCATTTCTTCTAACCATTTTGCTGCACTTTTATTTAATGGCTCTGTATAAACACTTTGCACTCTTTCTGCATTTACATTAGAAACCTCTCTACCTCCTTTATATATATCACCACCTCTCATTGTGTCTGAGTGGTAAAGTGAAGTGTTAAATGTTACATCACTATTATTTTTATCATCCTGATACCAAGTTCTATCACCACTTTTTCTTTGAATTACATCTCTACTTATTGTTAAACCTTCAACTACATCTCTTTTTGCAGTATAACTATCAGTTGCTCCTAAAGAGTTTAACCAATGGAATCTAACAAATCCATAAGCATTTTTCTCATCTTCCCTGTCTATGTTGTAGTATCTATACTCACTACATCTTCTTTCTGAAAAGTTATTTAATGCAAACTTAGATATACTAACTCTATAGTAAGAAGTTGATGTTGTTATTTTATTGCTTGAGTAAGTATTCCAATATGGAAATGTACCTGCAGTAGGTGTTGTTTTTAATAATACATTTGAGCCATTAATAAAAGATGGAGAAATATTTTGAATAAACATACTTTTTTGGTCAGCCTTCCAATGTGTACCACCAGTTAATGTAGCATTATCTTCAAATTCTCTTATATAGAAAGTGTTTTCTGCACTTCCATCTGCTAAAAATGTTTCTATCTTTAAACCAATAGAGCCTACAGAATTATTCCCAGTTCCACCTATATTATCTGAATCGCCTTCAAACATAAAGAATTGTAAAAATTCAGCCTCCTCATCTACTCTTATAGGTTTTTTAAATGCAATAGTTGATGATGTACTTGTGTTCTTACATCTTGACAGGAATTTAAAACTATTCCTTATATTAGAAGATGGTTCATCAGTCATTAGATAACTACCTGTAGTTCCACTAATTGTATTATAATACAAAGAATCTTTCTCAAATTGATTAACTGAGTTTATAACAGTAATAGTGTTTGATGAACTCCCATTTCCTGCAGATACAATCTCACCATCACCATTTATTATTTCATAGTATGGTGTTACTTTTAAAATTCTATAAGTTCCGTTCCTAGAAACATTATAATTACTTACTGGATTACCCATTGCACCACTATTACCAAGAACATTATCTTGCATTGTTAATCCGCCATTCATACCTCCATAATAATTACTTTGCCAAGTTCCTTTATTTATTGGACATAAACTATAAGAAAGTTCATTTGAAACTAATTGACTAATATCTACTGTAAACCTATGACCTAAAGGCTGACTTCCATCATCATATCTCTTATTTGCTATATCTCTTGACTTTTTAATACTACCTAATTCTTCCCAATACCCATCACCAACAGATGTTTCAACCTTAAAAATAACATTTACTAAATCACCATTTGGGGATGTATAATTACCAGCAGAAGGCTCTGTTCCCTCATTTAACTGACCATTTATCAAAACAACTTGATACCTTAATGGGTCATTTACACTTTTAAGATAATTTAATCTGTAATCCCAAAAAGAACCTGCTAAGTTTGAACTACCTGAACTATCTGTTGGTTGTATTTGCCAACTTACACTTCCGTTTATTCCTGCCATATCTTAATATATTTTATATTTTAAATTTAAGTAGCCTCTTACTTCAGCAATTTCAACATCAGTTAATTGTCTATTAAATATTATTAATTCGTTGAACTCACCAGTCATGTAGTTAGTATTATTGTATTTCCCAATATCAAAACTAGCAATATTATAAGTTAATTCATGGTCAAAATTACTATCATTATCAGTATCAGTAAAACTTCCTAAAGCATCATAATATTCTAAATGTACTCTTTTATTATGTAGATGCATAATGCCAATATGATAATCTCCATGAGCATCATCAGTTGTTGATACTGACAAGTCGTAATTACCATCATTTACTCTTACATTGTATTTGCCACTAGCATCAATTCCCATTTGTATCTGACCTCTTACTGCTTTATATCCAAAAACAGAACTATTCGCAATTTTAGTTATCTTACTTACTTCAAATATTGTAAAGTCATGACCTAAAGGTAAATTAGATAAAGATGTTAATGCATCATTAGTGCCATCAAAAGAAATATATGATTTATCATTAGTACCATCAAATCCATTCCATAATGGTTGATTTGCTACAGTTGCTTGTGCAACATTATTAGTAGATGCTCTATCACTTAATAAACTTACTCTCTTAGTCGCTATATCAAATGTAGCATTACTATCTGCACTAAGCCATACTACTAAATCAGAATAATCTGATGGGTAGTTTGAAACTGGTCTGAAACATTTAGTAAACGCACTCATAGTGAATGTTAGTTTTATTTGCACTAACCTATCATTTGCTACCTCTTTAACTCTCTCTATAGCAATACTCTCATCTTCTAAGTATGCTTCTACATTTCCATCTTGATAATTTTTAAGCACCATATCTAGCCACTCATTAGCCAAATCTTGTAAATTATCCCATCTCTTTTGAAGTGTAACTACTGATTGAGCATCTTGAGAGTATAAATTATAGAAGTTTATTTCAAATGTATATTCCTCTCTACCATTATAAACTGCAGGTATAGTTGATTCAGGTGGTTCAACTAGCATTAATGGGTACTGAGTGTCATGGTCTTGGTTTACTTCACTTTCGTAACCAAACTTCACATCACCATAAGTCCATTTGCTGTCAAATACTGTTATTATGTCTGTTAATCTTGTTATTGCCATTATTACAATGTTATATTATTTTTATTATGTATTTTCTCCTGAACAGCAATTTCATAGTCATTTTTAGCAGTATTCCAACTTAAATAAGTTAAAACCTTGTATAAATCTGTTTTCTTCACACTATCTATGTCGTTTTCACCATTCACTCTAAATACCCCTTTTTCTGCAACCATATATAAACTATTAAGCCAACCATAAGGCTTTATGAACTTGTTGTAGAGTCCAACTGTAGAAACTCTATTTTTGCCTCCTCCACTTCTTCCTCTGTTTTCCCCAAAAACATTTGGAAAGTCCTTGTTAATTTTACGCTTTGCATTGTCAAAAAAAAACTGAACTCCCACACGAAGTCCATTGTCAATTCTTTAAACTTTTCAGTTTTGGCAGGTATTGCATCATCATCATATTCCTCATCAGCCTTTCTACAAAGTATTGCCATTTGTTCTGGTAATATATCAAACCTTCCATGTTTCATTATTTCTATTGTACTCTCTAAGTGAGTTGATTCAATATAATCTCCAAATGTGTTTCTTCTTAGGAATTCTTTTGGAAATAGATACTCCTCACCCTCAAATTCAAATTTATCTATTCCTTTTGGCTTATACTCTTCTAATGTTTGTGAGAATATTGCTACTGCATTATTTACACTATCAACATCTAGCATATTCATCTCATTATGACTAACACCTGTAAGATATATGAAAATATCTCTATTCATCTTCAATAACTCCACTTCTGAGTGTTCTGCTTCAATAACATTACCCTCATCATCTCTTTTGTTGTACTGATTGATTATTGAGTATAGTCCACACCAATATCTAAGCGTTATATCCTTCCACTCAGTTGGAATTTCATAACTTTTATCTTGAATTTTAATTTCAACCATATCTATTAATTTTTTGTTAAATCTAAATCTAAAATATCTTTCATTATTTTTTTACTTTCTTTTTCATCTATAAGAATATCTGCAAGTTCACTTGTTGCGTTCTCGCAAATAGAACCAATTTCTTCTAAACTACTTCTCATTAAATAATCATTATCTCCATCTTTTAATGCAGTTAAATACCCGATAGCAGTATAAAACACCATATTAGGTATTAAAAATATAAATTCATCTAATAAACCATCACCATCCCTCCTATCTACCATAGTTTCATGGAAATTGTTAGAATATAAGTAAACTGAGTTCATTATATCTAAAAAATCTTGATACTTCCCTTCTCCAGCATCTTCAGTAGCAAAATACATTGCTTTCTTAATTTTTCTTAAATGTAATTCAACAATTTCTTGGTGCTTGTTGTTTATGTATGATATGTCTATATTTTTCATAATTTTCTGATAATTTTTTAGAATTACTCAAAACTAGGCAAAAATAGTAAATATACTATGAAATATTTTCACAATTTTTAAACAAACTGAAAAAAACTTTAACTAAAGTAAACAACCTTACCTCCACCACCCCATATTTCCTTATTTACAGCCATAACTAAACAATCTACCATATCATCATGTTTTGCTGCAGGAAACCTAGTAAGTTGGTCAAGAAACTCTCTATTCCAATCTCCATTCAATAAACTAACTCTACCACTCTCAAGTGATGCACTAATATCACTAACTCTTGCTACCTTGTCTTTTGTTGGTGGTTTATCTTCTTTTATGTTAAGACCTGTTTCTCTAACCAATGTTTGTACAATAGATTTACCTGATGCTTTAGGTTCTACAAATATTCTGCTTTTTGGAGTATATCCATTCTTTTTTACCCATTGAGGAATGAATTTAACTAGTTCAGGGAATTCTTTATGTACATTAATACAATCTACTATTTGCCATTTGTTATCTTTATATGTATACGCTAGTAATGCAGATGGGTCATTCTTTTGATTTGCAGTATATGCAGGGTCAATAACAAAGTTTACTGTAGCCTCATCTTTTCTATATCTATCAATCTTAAACCAATCCTTATGAATCATACCACTATCTAGTGGTGTTGGTGTTTGTTGTAGTTGTCCTGCATAACCATAACTACCTAATGCACTTTTATAATCATCTAACGTACTCTGACTAAACCTATCTTCCCAAAACAACTGAGTGTCTTTATCATAAAACTTCTCTAAGTATGCAGGTTTTATATTACCATCTCCACTTTTAGCAGGAATACAGATATGTTTATACTTTAATCTAGTTTCTTTACCCAATAAAAATCCTGTTAAGTCATCTTCATGTACTCTTTGCATAATTATAATCCTAACTCCAATATCAGGTTGATTAAGCCTAGAATAGAATGTAGTCCTATACCATTCATTAGCGTTCTCTCTTTCTGTTGCTGAATTAGCCATTTGTGGTGAAAGAGGGTCATCTACAATAAGAAAATCTGCTCCTTGCCCTGTAACAGTACCACCAACTGATGTTGCTCTTCTCATTCCAACAAAATTATTCTCGTATCTCTCTTTTAAGTTTTGGTCTTTTTTAATGTGGAATACATCACCCCACCTTGTCTTAAACCAATCACTAAATATTATATCTCTTGATTTAGTTGCAAGTTCAATAGATAGTGTAGCAGAGTAAGAAGAAGTAATGAATCTTAGTTTAGGAGATTTTATCCAAGCCCATACTGGAAACATAACAGTAACTATTAATGACTTCGTACTTCTAAATGGTACATTAATAATTATATCTTTAGTTTTTGGCTTTTGTGCTATGATTCTCTCACATTCTTCTTGTAGCGTATCGCAAATGTATTTATGATGCCAATTAGTAGATAATGGTACGGCTGGTTCTACTACTACCCAAGCAGCCTTAAAGAACTCATAGAAACTCATCTCAGATAGTTTCTTTTCAAGTGCGAACTTTAATAATTTTTTATTAGTCATCTAATTCTGTATAATCAATATCTTCTGCATCTTCAAGTCCTCTAATTTGATTTTTAATATCATCAAGTGTTGCACCTTCAGTTAAGTTAATCTCAATCTTAGTATCAGTATCTTTCTTAATCTCTGTAGATGATAATTTAGGCATAGCATAGTTCATTAGTTTTGCTATTGCATCTATATATGCTCTAGGGTCTTCATCAAACAATATATCTAATGCCATCTTAATCTTTACAGGTTGTCCCTCTAATGCATAAGCAAGTGATTTACGAGTCATCTTAGCCACTTGTCTTGCCTCATTATTTTTAGGTATTAATGCCTTTGGAGTTTTATTATAGTTCTCATCTATCTTACCAAGTTGAGGTCTTTTCTTCCTTGCCTCACTACCTAACTTCTTATTATCTTCTTTCATTATTATATGTTAAAGTCGCAAGATACAAAAATAATCTAAACCACTTTCCTAATTATTATATAAAATTGAACTTCTATTATTTAACATTATTGTAAATTGTAAGAAAACTATGCAAAACTATAATTTTAAATACCTACCTTCGTGCCTCTTATAAGAGTATATGTTATTATCTATAACACTTATAATCGCCACATCCTATAGTAAACATTATTGCTCATATCGCAAAGTATATTACAACTCCTAAAATAAATGTTTATTCTACAAACATAGTATTTATAAAATTGAACTTGTATTTCGTGTGTGTGCGTTTGGGTGGCTAAACAGTATATATACATCGGTTTACGGAATTCAAATACCAACCTTTTATAATACCAATTTCAACCAATTGTTAACATCTTTTATTAAAATACTGTAAGAATTGGGCCAAATCAAACTAAAAACTGTTCAAAGTTTGTAAAATACTAGTTATTAACACTTTATATTGATAAAATGTGTCTTTTTTTGGTGCAAAGTTGAGTGTAAAAAGAAAATTTGCCAATCATACAAAAGAAATAATATTCTATTCAATCAACAATAGTCATAAAATAACTAAGTATTTAATAAAAAAACCACTATTTAAAGTGGCTTTAATATTATTATTTTATTGCTTTACTTACTCAATTATTTTATATTTATTCTTATTAATTGTAATAGTTAAAAGAGTATTAAAATTTAACATTCTAAAGTCTTTTATTTTCATATCGTATACAGGTAACAAATTATATTCTTTTGCCTTGTAAGGTGCTTTTCTGCCAGTCTTACTCTTGTATCTCTTACGTAGTCTACACGTTAAAGTCCTGATACTATTATCTTTTTTTATAAAGGTGCTGCTAAAAATTTGTCCGTTTGTATCTCTTATTAATTCTTTTGCTTGATTTGTGTTAATTGTTATCATAGTTTATTATTTATAATTAGTAATTTGTTTGCCTAACATCCTGAAGTTAGTATTGATATTATCAGCAACATAGTTAACTGTAAATCACTCCAGGAAGTCATTTTTAAATTTCCTTTGCTCATTTTATTAGTTTTTAATTGTTTTATTAAATATTTTAATTGTATGCCCGTTTTTTATCCATTCTTTAGCCTCTTGAATGTTTTTATTTGTGTATTTATTCCAGCCTTTATATATTCCAGAATCAGTGTAATATCTTATTGTTATCATCTTATTTAGTTTTATTAGTTTTAAGCGTTTATAATTTGTTTTTGTTAGTGATATACTAAGCCAACTCTTTTATTGCTTGTAATGGCTTTTAAATCGTTATTAGATGCGTCTATATAACCGGCAGCGTTTAACAATTCTTTACTTTTAAATATGCGTGCGTGTCTATGCTTATTTACATTTATTAAATTATCAGTTTTTGAACCCTCAGAAAATATTACTTTCATATTTTTAGGAAGTAACAAACCATTAACAAAAAATTTAATACTTTTAGTGTAAGCGTAAAAAATAACGTTTGTATTTTGTTTTGCTATATCAACCCATTTATTTAAATATTGAGGGCTGTAAAAATCGCCGCTGTCATGGATCCTGATATGTGTAGCCTTCTTTTTTCTTATCTCTTCATTCATTAAAGGGATGAATTCAGCCGTTTTACTTATCTTGTACTTTTGCTCCATTAGTTCCTGAACGACTGGAAAACGTGTGTAATTTCCTTTTTGAGCGTAGCAATATTTTACGCAACTATCAGCAAAAGGACATGTTATTTTTCCCTCTTTTGTTTTGTATGCTGGTATTGAAAAATTAAATATTTTTGCTTTATTTTCTTTAGATGTTTTTTTCATCTTTGCATTTTGTGTAAGTAAATTCATTTTTTTATAGTTTAAATTAATAGTTTTTTTTAGTTATGCTCACCGCAACTTTTACATATTCTTATATCCTGGTTCAATTCATCACCACAGCAAGAAAAAAAACAATTTTCGCAGATATTACTATCGTCTATAAAATATGTTTTATTCTCTTCAATATTGCAAATATTACAATAATTTGTTGTTGGTTCTTGGTTTATTGGGTTGAGTGGGTTTTTTTCTACGTGTGTATCCATTTTAAAAGGGTTTAAGGAATTAATAGTATTTTTCAATGATTAATATAATACTTAATATAGTTGCACCAAAAAAACAAACTATTGCAATATTATCTAACATCTTGTTTATTCTTATTCTTCTTTGCTCTGTTAAATTTGTCTCGTTATAATTTTGCAATTTGTTTTTAATAAAAAAGTTTGCTTTTTCTTTTTCATTTAAAAAGTAATTTTTATTAGATCTTAAATTTGTGATTTTGTATTTATTCATAATTTTAATTTTTAAGGTTTATAATTTGACTATTTAGTTTTATTAAATACATCTTCTCCATAATTAAAAAAGTTTGTTGAATGTCCCACAGTAAACCAAAAACAACAGGTAAAGAGGTTTTTAAGTTTGTTTTAATTGTTTCGCCTTCTTCAGTTAAAAAAGAATAGTAAAAATTTAAGTTTATCGTTTTATTCTCTTTATCTTCTTCCCATCTGAAAATTTCAGAATGTTTAGGAGGTGCTAACATTTCTTTATTTTCGTAAGTATGGCAAAAACTTTTAAAGCAACTTTCTAAAGTTGTAAAACTTCCATTTTTTAAAATTGCTATATTTTTAAAGTCTTTATTTATTGTAAAATTATTTTTTGTCATTGTTCTTTTTTTTATTAGTTAATTTTTTGTTATTTGTTTTTTTTGTTTTATGTTCTAATTTTATGTTAATATGTCTATTTCCAAAACATTTTTTCATTATATCGTTAAAGTCGTTAATTTTCATAATTTTAATTTTTAAAGGTTTATATTTATTTTTTAAATCCGTTGTTGTATTCTTCTATTTCTATTAAATCAATTATTTTTTCTTTTGTTAAGTTCTCACAAAGTAAAATTTTATTTTGATTTTCTTTTAATTCTTTTACATTGCTGCTATTTAAAAATAACAGCAACGCTAGTTTTTCAATTAGTGTAATTTTGAAGCAGTCTAATTGTGATAAATTCATTTTTTTAGTTTTTTATTAGTTAGTAATTTTTTTAATTCTTGTTTTTTGTATTCTGTTTTTCTTTCTTCTTTGTATATATTTAATTCTCTTAAATTTAAAAGTATTTTCAACTCTTCTATCTTTTCGTTAATTAAATAATCTATACTATTAATTTGCTTTTCATCCATTTGTTTAGTTTTTGTTAATTATTATACTGCAAAGATACAAAACTTTTACACATTACAAAATAAAATGTTAAAAATATTTATTAATATGCTAATTTATATTAATTCTAAATAACTGATAATTAGTAAGTTGCAGTATATAGAACGCACATACACACGCATACACGTACATAGAACAACCCTAGCAGTTTCACAGCAGTTTCACAGCAGTTTCAACAGCAGTTTCACCGAGCAGAAACAGTTTAAAGAAAAGTTTTTTGTAAAAGTTTTTTAGAAAATTATTTTATTTTCATATACCAGTCAAGGACATCCATACATTCTTCAAGTCCTTTAACTAC
>Ga0265309_10000156_pt1 | contig 24437 bp, 36 predicted proteins | sample Helome_FD_192492 | JGI IMG/M metagenome (GOLD analysis project Ga0265309, IMG submission 192492) | Marine sediment microbial communities from subtidal zone of North Sea - Hel_20160524 (Illumina Assembly) | ecosystem: Environmental > Aquatic > Marine > Subtidal zone > Sediment ...
TTGCCAGCCGTGGAACCTGTAGGTTTTTTCTGGCCCACCTTCGGCCGTGAGGTTCTGATAGCCGTTCTCCGGATTCTGCGGGTCATACACTGTCACGTAGCCGTACGGCCCGCGAAGGCCGAAATTCGAGATAGCCACCAGGTCGATGTCGGGCGCATGCTCGAGCATCTCGTAGTTGAAGCCGCTCCGAGGTGCTTCGCCGTTGTCGACCCAGGTGCCGAGGTAGCCTTCGGCGTCCGGCGTGCCATCGCCAGGATCGAAGGACCAGAGCCGCGGCGAAGATGTTGGGCGACCGGTGGCGCCTACTGGATCGGGGACGCCCCAGAGGATGCCGCGATTGTGATCCCAGCCCGACCCAATGTATTCGGTCAGGTTGCACATGGGATCCTCGTTGTAGGTGTCCATGCTGCGACAAGCCGCGTCCGGCATGCGCGCTAGTTCCCACTGCGACGTGGGTAGCTGGGAAGCCGTCAGGTCCAGCACGTGCGTCCTGAACGGCTGCATCTGGATATTGCTGATCGGGTTTATGCTGCTGGTGCTCTCGGCCGAGCGCTGGATCGCAAGCCAGATGCCGCGCTCGTCCTCCATTACCTCGATCGAGTCCGAATGGTGCGCCGGGCGGATGTAGCGCTCGGGCCCGGGATAGACACCCTCGAGTGAAGCCGAGCTCCCGAGGTCGTCGCCAGCGTAGGGCGCGCTCAGTCGCGTCCATAGCTGAGAGGTCAGGTCGAATCCGTAGATCTCAGAGCCGGCGTAGCTGTAGTGCCCACCGCAGGCGCCCATAATGTACGTGCCAGCGGCACCCAGTAGCCGCGAGAACGTCGCGCCGCACCAGGACGAGATGATGTCCTTAAAGCCGGCGCTGGCCCATATGCCGGTGTCGCAGGTCGAGCCCGGGCCGCCTAGCTCTTTACCGGCGCAGACATCCGCCGGCTTGTTCAGGGAGGCTATCTGCCACTCGCCTACCGTCAGGCCGGACACCCAATCGGGCGCCATACGTGTGCCCCAGGGATGATCGCCTGGCCCTGGCTCGGGCGGCTCGATTGGCGGAATGACTGGGGGAACGCCAGGATCAATCGGCGTTGCTTGAATCGTCGTGGAGAACTCTTCCCCGGCCTCGTTGGTCATGGTGCCGGTGAAGGTGCTGGTCTGTGCTTCGCTGGCTGCGATGAACAGTAGCGCGATCGCTCCAGCCACCACAGCTACCCCGACCATCCGACCAGCGGCAAAGGTTGCCGCTTCCTGCATTTCTCGATCTCTGATTAACTTCATACTACCTCCCTGGCCCCGACCACCGGGGCTTCGTGGATGTCTGTAGCTAGGATGTCGGCTAGACGCCGCGTCGGCGCGCCGATGGACTTGTATCTTTCGAGTTGCTGTGCGAGCAGAACAACGGTCGCGCCCCTGCCATGACGGTCCTCGTACACGCGTAGCAGGTCAAGGAGCTCCGCTGCGTAAATCTTGGTCTGCTCGTCCATTACTGGACCACCAGATCGGCGCCGTCCATGCCAGCTTCGACCTTGGTCCCATCGCTACAGGTTATATTGGAGTGAAGCGATCCGGTGAACGCAGCCGCAGCCGCAGCCTGCTGAGTGAGGATATCTGCGTCCGCACCCCCGTTGGCGGCCTTGCTGTCACCGCGCTGGACGTCGCAGTCCACCGCAACGGTCAGGACGTTGACCCTCTCGATGCGCGTGCAGCCGCTAACGCTTGCCGCGAGAATCAGTATGGACAACAGGCGCGGGATTGAGGCGCCCTTCGAGCTTCGAGATCCGGTCGCGTAATACACTGCGTTCTCTTGCTCCTTCTCTGAGTTCTTCGATTACGATGACGGCGAATCCTCCGAGCACCGCAAACGCTGCCGCGGCGAGTGTGGCTGCGACGGTCGGGTTGACCGTTCCCCTGCATTTCCTGGGCAAGGGGCGCATCTCATGGACGCACTTCCATATAGAAGCGCTCGGTGAAGAATTGATCGTCCGACGTCGGCGCCTGGCACAGAAACCAGATGATCGAAAACTCGGTACCCGCCGTGATCTGAATCAGCACCGTGTCGCCATCATTGGAGATCCCAGGGGCACCGAGCAGCACGTCTCCCGTGATGTCGTTTCCCGACGTGTCTTCGGCCGTGACCGTTAGCGAACCGTGCAGGTTGGAGGAGACGATCACCGTACCAGCAGGCAATGGATACTCGGTGTAGTCGATGCCGAAGAACAGCGTCTCGTCGGCACGCTTCCAAGGGATCGGCTGAGGCTTGAATTCGGCCATCAGGCGAACTCGACGTTGATGGTCCCCTGATCGTTGGGATCGTTGAGCGCAGCCGCACTGACGACGCGTCGAATCCACAGCCGCGCATAGCTGCCGATCGGGATGTCCGGGAAAGTCAGACGCGAGCCGGTCAGATGATGAGCGAACGTCACGGCCGCCGGCGGCGTGGACTCGTCGGCAATGGATAGAGTCGAATCGATCGGCGAGGCTTCCAGCCCGAAATCGAGCTGCGTGTCGGTCGAAGTAGTCTCCGGCCCCATGAAGCCCTCGGTGGACGTGCTGCTTGCGTCGCCGCTGTTGAACACGTCGATGGCCCGGTACTCCATGTCGCCGCTGGTCGCTTCGCCCGGCGTCACGTTGTCGAAGATGTTGTTGAGCGCGGTACCGCTTACGGTGACGCTCGAGCGCACCCCGCCAAGCGATGCATTCGGATCGCTGTTGGACGCGCCGCCAGTCAGGTGATAATCAAGAATTGCAGCCATTTACTTCCTCCTAGCGCTGTCGCGCAAACCACTTGATGCTACGTTGGCGCACCTTCCAGACTGCGGTCGGGATAACCTCGAGCACCCCGATCCGCCAGGCCGTGTTCCGTGCGGCCGTGTTGAAGATTTTCCAGGCTGTGGCCGTGAAAGCGTCCGTCTTGACCCGCCAGGCCGTCTGCTGCGCCTTGAGCGCCCGCACACGCCACGCTGTCGCCGCGGAGGCGGTCATGCGCCCGACAATCGCCCACGCGGTGTCACGGGCCAACTGAGCCCTCACACGCCATGCCGTCGCCTGACTCGAGCTGGTGGCGATCCGCCAGGCCGTGTTGATCGTGAGCAGCCCAGAGGAGAGGATTTGCCAGGCGGTCGCCACCGTCCGGGCCGTGCGCACGCGCCACGCCGTGGCCTGCGCCAGGAGTGTCCTGACGCGCCACGACGTGTCCTGAGGCGCCGACGTCAGGATCCGCCAGGCGGTGGTCGCTTGCAGGCTGGTCGCGATCTGGATCTGCCAGGCCGTCACCTTCGCCTGGATGTTCCTGATCCGCCACGCGGTCGCGGTCGCAACCGATGTCAGCACCCGCCAGGCCGTGTCCTGCGGTAGCTGGTTAAGGATTCGCCAGGCCGTGTCCACCGTCGCCGAGATGGGCGCACCGCCGACCTGAGTGATCCGGATCGAGCCCCAGATCGGATAGGTGCCGGAGCTCTGCTCGAGCTTGATCTCGATGTAGCCGACCACACCGGTGATCAACACCGGGCTCAAGATCTCTTCGTTCAGCCAATCGCTACCAGCCGCGAGAACGTATGCTTTACCGTTGATGTCGTAACGGCTGAGACTTGATGCGCTATCCGACTCCGCCGTTGCGGAGTGAGCGACGACGCCATCCTTCCACACCTCGAAAACCGTCAGCGGGGTGCCGGAGTGAACCTTGCCGGCGCTGATCCATACGGTGAAGTCACCGGGCCCGGTGTCGACTCGGAACACCGAGGTCTCGACCACGGCGCGATACATGAAGCCACCGAAGCGCAACGGGTCAGCGGAGTTATCAACTCCGAAGACAGGGACCGGTGTTACCCAGCCGCAGGTGTTGGTGAGCCCGTTACCGTTGGTGCGAGGTGTTGGGTGGACCGGGAGCGGATCGCCAAGCAGTAGCCGTACGTCCTCGTCGTCGATCGGATCTGCCGATCGAGCGTCGGGACACATTACGACTCCCCATGGGAACGGCATCTCTTATGACTCCTTCATCCTGGAGGACAATCCACTACTTCCAACAAGCCATTGACCCATGTCATCGGCCAAGCGCTTAGCGAGAACCCCAAGTCTGGAGCATTGGGCATCTCTATAGTTTGCGCAATAGTGACGGGATCGTTGTTTTGCCATAGCGCGCGCAGATAATTTTCGTAGATGGCGAACCCCGATCCCTTGTCGATACTCGCTCCGCCCATAAAAGCCTTTATCCCAGTTGATTCCACGCATTGAATTGGCGACGCAGCGATAAATGCCGGGATCGACAAGGTCTGCGTTCCCTGGCGGAAACTGAAGCCGAGCAATTGGTCCGGAGTGAAGAATGAGCCGTCAACCATGTTAACGTTGATTCTCCATCTATTACCCCCGCCTCCAACGCCACCACCAGAATCAAAATGAATTCCGGATGTGCAAGTCAATGGATTATGCGATCCGTAACGATTCTCCGGAGTTATCGGTTGAATTTGCAAATTCGCATTCCATTGACTGCATGGCGGCGCCTCTTCCTCACTATCAAACGCTCCCTTCGGAGAGCGCACAAACGATGCCTTATCACTCCGCAGGCGCGTCATGCGACCTTAGCCCACTGCCGCCCATCGATGTTCATATCGATCCAGAACGTCCCTATGTTCTGAACCACGATCAGATCCCCTACAACGTAATTCGGCGTGAGCTGCTGATTTTCAGTCCCGTCAGCAACCCTTGTATTGATGTTGGAGTAACTGTATGTGACACCCTGTCGCGCCGCCTCATTGAACGTTTGCGGTAACTCGATGGTGTACTCAGGCGCGCTAGGGTTGGCGCTTTGACCTGCGGGGATACAAGTGAGGTTCGCCAGGTTTAAAATCTTGATCTCCAACAGCACCGCGCGCGCTTGCGCTTTGGTCGTAACCCGGACCCGCCCCTTCGACTCTTGCGCTGATTCACGGGTAGCACGAATGATGTCGCGCATATCTCGCGCGCTGATACGTGAGCCGCGAGAGGGTAGCTTGGTCGTTGTGATACTCATCCGAACGTGATGTTGAGTGGCAAGAAACTGATCAGCTCATACGGCGAGACGCTAGCCAACTGCGCGCCGCTTGGCGCCGCAATCGGTTTCCCGGTGAGAAGATCTCGGCCCACAACCTCTATTCCGTTCCAGCCTTCGGGACGTTGGATGAATACATACTGAACGTCATAGTTGTTCCCGCCAGAGACAGTATCTACGTCGATAGTCTCAAGGCGTACCGTGCCCTGCGCGTAACCATTCCAGATCCCGAGGTTGAGGCGGTTGACGTACCCGTCCATCCGCGACTTCGGATAGTTCAGCTCCTTTCGGCGAGCCGCGATTCGCGCGCGCGCCATCGGCACCGTGACCGTTTCGCCGCGAACAACGCCATCGCTATCCTCGACCGTGATGCGAGTACCATCCCAATCCTTTTCGATCTCGACCTCCTCGGTGAAGGAAGTTACCGCGATCGACGTCACATCCTGATCATCATCGGGAGGAGGTGGCGCTGTCGCCGTTGACGTAGAGAACGAGTATGTGAGCGCCCCGAACGCTTGGGGCAGATTGGTCTCCGGATCGCCGATCAGGCGGTCGAGCGTCTTTGCCGTGAGTGTCATCCCGATCCATGGATCAGGAGCGACGGTGCCACGCTGAGGCAGTTCAAGCATTACCTGCTCGATCATCTCGGCCGGCGTGTCGACATCGATGCCTTGCGCACGATACAGCCGCTCCCACGTAACGGCCGTATTAGTGCTGGTGAAGCGCGAACCGTCCAGATCGAAAGTAAACGTGATAGGCATCAGTCACCATACACCGCGCCGCCGCTGATAGAGCGCCGTTGCTCAATCCGGATCTGCTGGAGTTCGCGCAACTGGCGTCGCTGTAGGTCTTCCATAATGTTAGGCGTCTGCGGCGTACCGCCCGCAACAATCGTTCCGGCGCGACTGGCCAATGCTCCGATGACCCTCATGACAGGTTGAAACGCCTGCGCAGAGCGGGCACCAGCGGCGGCACGGAGTTCACGGAAGCCTTGAACGAATCGAGAGGCCGCAGATTGGCGCCCCGCTGCATCACGGGTGACACCCAGCTCTTGAGCGCGCCCCGCAAGACCGCCGATCCCCTCGCCAGCGAATAGCCGGCCGAGGCCACCACCAAGGAGATCGCTGATTACGCCCGTTCTGACGTTGGCATCCTGAATCCCCTCGAGCGCTTCCTGGATGGCCACCAGTTGCGCAATCGGAGACTTGCCCTCGAGCTCCTTGAAGGTCACGCCAAGAAGCTGGAATTGCCGGCGCGCCTCTTCGCCGCCCTGCTTCGCGTCGAGAATGCGCTCTTGAAGCTGCTCAATCGCACCTATCAGTTGTTCCGGCGAAACGTCCTTCGCTTCAGCTATGAAGCCCAGTTGCGCCGTCTCAGCGCCGACTAGACCGATATCCTGGCCGATACGTCGAAGTCTGTGCAACCTATCTGCCGTACGCTGGATAGCCACACCCGCGGCAGTGACCGACGATCCTATGGCAGTGACCGCCGCCGCGACGGTCGAAAGCCGACCCACGGACGACAGTGCGAAACCGACCAGCCCGCCTTTTAGGTTATCGACTCCGCGACGAGCAGCTACGAATGCAGTGCCGGCAGTGGCAGCAAAACCAACCAGACCACCCTTTAGACGGTCGAGCCCGCGTTGCGCTGAACGAACGCCACGCTTCGTCTGGTCGTCCGCGGTAATAACATACTTCGCTTCGGCGCGAGGCATTACGTCTGCGGCGTATCGTCAACGATGCCGTTGATCCATCCGCTGAAGTTCACCATGGCGTGCTCGCGCGGATTCTGCGGACGCTCCACCGTTTCCACGATCGCCGGGATTGAACTCTGCGGAAGACCGGAGCCGGCGCCATCGGGCTGGTAAACGATGGTCACGGACGCGCCCTTGGTCAATGCGCCCTGCCCTGTCGTATCAGTAGGATCCTGATAACAGTTGATCGTCACCGTGCCCCCCGTAAGACCCCCAAAGGCTTGTTCGTACGCCACCCCCATCACGGTCGCGTCCATCCGCTCGACCGTCTCGCTAATGTTGACTTCGCGGATTTGCGCGATCGGCACCACACCGACCAGAACGACGCCCTTGTAACCTGTGATGTAAGACATTCCTCTATCCTATGTTGGTTTGTGGATCGCGAGCATCAGTGCGGTACTCAACGCGGTAGGTCAGAGTGAGTCGGCCCGTTGGCAGCTCCAGTTGTTCGCTGCGCTCAACCGATGTGCCTTCATACAGGATCGCGCCACACTCCCCACCTAACGAGAGATCTACACCTAGTGCTTGCTCCACGCCCAACGCGAGCGCGTCGAGCTTATCTAGATAGGTCCATCCTTCATCCATGCAGTCAATCGTGAGCTGTATTGCTCGATCGTTATTTACAACACCTCCGACCATAGTCACCATTTCAGACTCGGTCGGCAGCCATTCTTCTTCAGCCGTATGAACACCGATCGCTGGCAATGTCATCTGATCGACAGGATACGTCCGACCTGCAATCACGTTACCGTTCGCCAGGGTGGACAGCAGGGTGATTACCGCGTCTCGGATGTTTTTTCGTTGGTGTGCCATCAGAACACCCGCCGCAAGACACGGAGCATCCGTCTATTGTATTCTCGCGGGAAGTCTCCCGACAGCTTCTCAAGAACTTCCTCGCGCACTCTATAGCCAGCCCTGGCCGTGCTGACCTGTTGTTCGACGATCGGTAGCCAGGTTTTCCCGCCGTTCGATGAAACCCGCTTCGCTGGACGCGCCGCGCGCTTGAACACACCCGTGTGACTCTTGACTTGCGCACGAAAGGCGCCGCCCGTTACCGCGCGGCGAACGATGAGGGAAGTTCCGCCGGGGAGGTTGAGATTGGTTCGACGACCTCGCCCCTTAGCAAACCAGCGTGCCGGCATTGATTCGACCAGAGACAAGCCCAATGCGACAAGATGATCTGTCCGCGCCTGCCCCGTCACCGGCAAGAGGATGCGACGACGTAGGCGTTTTTGCGGTCTGACTCCGAGCCGGCGCGACAACCCGCGCACCATCAATGTCCTGGACTGTCGGCGCTGTCGATTAAGGATCTGGCGTATTATAACTCTGCTTTGCTTGGGGAGTCGTTCCAGTCGCGTACGAATGGCCCGAGTATTGAGCTTCAATTTAAGCTTCACGAAGGACGCTCCAACTGAAGCTGAATCACTTCCCCGTCATCCTGCGGTTGCCACACCGCAACGCGCCAAGAACCGACACTTTCTCCGGTATGATTGATGATGTCATCGAACACCGAGCCAACGCCCACACTCGCGGCTGCAAGCGTTGCTCGATTGGCCAGGAACGTAGGAAGGGAGCCCGAAACGCCAACTTCGAAGGAATCTTCACGGTCGAAAAGGCCGGGGACAGTCGCGCCCGCAATAGACGCGATGCCCCAATCCGTGAAAAACGCTTCGCGCTCAGCGTCCGACTCGACCATCGGTTATCCAGCAACCTCCGCCCATGCCAGGCCGCGCCAGTCCTTCACCACAACGTCGTACACGAACCGAACCTTGTAGTGGATCGCGTCGGTATCCCAGCCGCTTTCCTGCTCGAGAGTCGGAGTCTGCACGCCGTTGAGGAAGTAGACGTCGATGTGCTGACCTTTGCGGCTCGCCCCGAAATAATCGGTGACGTCCGTGAGCAGGTGGGTTGACACCACCTCGAAGGTGTTGCGGACCGTGTTGGCACGCTGTGCTGCGCCACCGACATCGACCAGGAACTCGGAACCGGCCAGGTCGATGGCCGTATCTTCGAGCTCCAACGGCACAATGATGTAGCTCAGGCGCGGAGAAATCTCCTCCGCGTTGTCGTCCGCCTGGCGCCCCATCAGCACGCGCAGTGCATTGACGCCCGCGAGGCTCAGCGCCGCTGTGGTCACGTTCGAATGCGCGGACGAGAACAACTGGTTGGCGTCGTTCATGACCGGGCCACTGGCGCCCGCGATCTGATTCAGGGTCAGCGTCGTGATGACATCACGATCCAGCGTTGCCTGTGCCGCCTCGCCGCTCGAGGCCATCTGATCGCTGAAACCGTTGATGTCATTGTTGACCACCGCCTCCCAGGTATAGCTGATCAGTCCGCCGCGCTTCTGGACTTGCCCGCCTTCCTTCTGGTCGACGCGGGTCAGGGGCTGATATGCGGCGTTCTCCGCCACGATCGCGAGTTTCTGCGTGTGCGACAGGCGCGGCACGGTGAATGCCTTGAAGTCAGGCGAGCTACCCGTTCCACAGAACTTGTCCCACGCGCGCTCCGCGCGACTGAAACCGTCGAACATGGACTTGAAGCCTATGTTCTCGGTCATGGCCGGGAAGTCTGCGGTAGCGTACTGAGCCGTACCGGGCGAGATGGCGCGCATGCCGATGGCCATCTTGGCGATCTGCTCGGCACTCTTGCCGCGCGTGTCGACCCCGTGATTGACCAGAATCTCGCGCGCGATGTCAAGCATGGTCCAGCCGCGATAGCTGTTGCCCTGCATCTCTTCTGGCTTGATCAACGTCGGGACAGCGCGCTCGAGGATTGCGAGCTCCATACCACGGAAAGCCTTGTCGTCGCCATGCTGGCCGCTGGTGACGGGCAGCGGCGCCGCTGGCTGGCGACCCGGTAGCGCATCAACGGGCTTCGCCAGCGGCTCGCCCGCCGGGATGATCAGATCGAGCGCCAACTCGTTGAACCGGCTGACGGTGCAATCCGGCTGCTTGATGAGCTCGGCCATCAGCTCGTCCACGTCAGAAGCGGAATCGGGCCGCAAGCGCTTGACCTCCAGCGCGCGGCTCACGATCTGTGCGACCTCGCCCCGTCCTGCCTTGGCGCCATCCTGGTAGCCCGCCTGCTTGCGCGCTTCGATGTCAGCGATGATACCTTTCGACTCCGGCGCGGGAGCCGTACCCTCGTTGGTGTCCACGTCGGATACCCCTTCGTCCAGCTCAAGAGAGCGCCCCACGCCGACACTGGGATCGGCGGGTAGCGTGACGAGCGACGCCGCAAGCGGCACCCATCGGGTTACGGTGATCTCACGCTCGCCAGTCTGATCGTAGTCCAGACGGCGATAGGTCAGGCTGATGTCTGGAGCAACGCCACGCTCCACCTTGCCACGGGCGGCCGCGCCCTGCTCGTCGGAGTCGAATACCAGATCTCCGCGCAGCACGCGCCCCTCGAGGTGCACGTTGTGCACACGGCCGATGGGCAGGGCCTGCGAATGCGGATCGCGCTCTGAATGCCCGATGGTGAGCGGCAGCCCATGCGACCCGACGGCGCTCATGTCCACCGCGTCGGAGTTGTGCGAGAGAACTTCCTCGACTCCGAGCGACGGCAGCGACACCGGCGTTTCTGATGACAACGCGGCACGGACCGGGCCGGCTGCATCGGTCGCGCTGAATTCCACGATCTGCGCGATGCGGTGCCCGGTTTGTGGGATCTTCATGCGGCCTCTTCCTCCTCGTCCTCGTCGACAAGTCGCGGCGGTTGGCGTGCGGGCGCCGGTGCCGTGGGCTGAGCCGGCGCGGGCTGGCCGATCATCTCCTCGGGCGCACCGCGCTTGATTCGGATCTGATCCAGGCTGACGAAGCCCTTCTCGACCGCCATCGCGTCGGCCTGCACTTCCTTCAGAGGATCGATCCATGGGATGGCCGGCCCGCGATATTCGGCATTCACCGCGCGCTCCAGATCCATTCCAGCCGGCAGCACGACCTCGCCCACCAGGAGCTCGGTAAGCGCCCACGCTTCGTAGACCGGCCGTACCAAGCTCTGGACGAACTGATCCTCGCGGATGTCGTTGTAGCCTTCAGCCTCAACCATCTCCTGACGCTGCGCGGCATAGGTACCGTCATAGTTCCGCGAGATGCTGGAGTAGCGCAAGCTGGTGCCGCTCGCCAGGCGCTTGAACTGATCGGCGATGTGCGCTGGCATGTTCGGCCCGGGATAGTCCGGACCGACGCCGGTGATCGATTCTCCTGGTAGCAGCGTATCGATGATGCTGCCGCCAGCCATTGCCAGGAAACGCTGGCCCTGCTTGTTGTCATCATCGACGCCCTGATAGTCCGGGCCGCGTTCGATCGCGGCGGTCCAGGACGCCAGGATGCGGTTCTTGGTGCGCTCCGAGTCCTCCAGATCCTTGATGTCGTACAGTCGCGGGATGACGCGCACCAATGCCGACACGCCGCGTGTCGCTGGCCAGCGGTCGGCATGCTTCAGGTGCAGCATGCGCCGCGCCGGCGCAAACTTCAGATCGTCGAACGAGACGAAGGGCGATGGCATTCCGGCCAGCCCGGCGTCGCCCGGATGCCGTTTGTAGATGGCGTAGGACTGCGGCCGGTTCCAGGCGTTGTGAAAGATCCCCTGTCGGTAACCGTTGTCCTGGTAGTCGGCCGGACACATCTCGGACTCGAGCAGCTCGACGCGGAATGGCGTATCGGTCGGCTCGAACGGGTAACCACTCTCGCGCCCGGCCACGAGCTGTATGAAGTGTTCGCCGTCGCGCGGCCAGGCACGACAGCTCAAGCGCTGGGCCTGGTGCCAATGGAGCTCGTGAGTCACATCAGCATGCCGGATCCACTTCCGCCAACGTCTGATCAACTGGGCCCCGAGCGTCTGGTCGATCGAGCCGTCCTCTCGAAGGGGCTTCGGAATCGTGACCAGCCCGGCCCCGATCGAGCCCTTCACCCACTCGTCGAGCATCCCGGACGCGATGTCGGAGTTCTCGTCGAGGTAGCGGCCCCAATGGTTGATGCGCGGATAGGCGCGAGCGTAGGCGCTGTCCTGGGAATGCGCGGCGCCGACTGGGGGGCGCCGTGACGGGGTGGAGATTGCGGCTTCGTAGGCTCGCGAGCCTGTGGACTTCTGCTTGCGCTTGCGCTTGCCCACTAGGTGCGCCAGTCGGTCCAGAGGTCTTGCGGAATGAGCCCGCCGGACCCGCCGCCCGGCGTCGGGAAGGCGGCCTGCGCCGACATCGGGCGCACGATGCCACGCTGGCGTAGCGTCAGCGACTTGACGGTGCGCTCCCAGCGGGCGATCTGATTGTTGACCTCGGCGAGGTCCTGACGGGTCAGGGTGCGGCCGCCAATGCTGTAGGACTGGCCAGCGCTGGTGGCCTCGAGGGCGGCCATCCACTTGCGCAGCTGCCCCTGGGCGTAGGGCAGCGTGATGAGGGCAGGTTGCAGGCTCATGCGCGGGAAAATACGCGCCGCCATAGCCTGTGTCAATACCCCTTGGGGAAGTCCTTAGCTTTTGCTTAATTCTGCTCTTAGCGGTTTGAGCAGTTCACAGCGCCGGCCGGGGCAGCGGTGACGGCATCGGTCCCCGTGGACGGGTAGTGCGCTCGGCCTGAATCGCTTCGACTACCTCCGGGGTCTCCCGCGGGCGCAACCGTCTCACCCCCTGAATGTCCGCAGCGATGGCGGCGAGGACTTCGCAGTCGCCGTAGTGATTCTGTCGGTTGCCGGTGGTTTCCCAGATACGCTTGCCGCGGGAGATGCGGCTACGCTCGTTCGTCACCTGCGCGCAGTATTCGTCGTCGATGTGGTTCGGCACGTACCAGGCTCCGGGCTGGTCGCGGTCCCAGCGGATGCGAGCGTAGAGCCACTGCTTCCAGGTATCGGCGGAGTAGCGCCACAACTTGAGCGTCTTCAGCGGCCGCCCAGACACGCTCTCGTCCACGTTGGTGTCCCAATACGGCCGCTCTGCGCGGTCGAGCCCTTTGGCTGGTGCCCAGTTGAGCCGCTTGCGGCACTGCGCGTAGACCATGGCCGTCTGATAGCCGGAATCGATCAGCACCAGCGCGGGACGCCGTCCCATGAACGGCGAGTCGAGCATCTTGGCCAGGTCGGTCCAGACATCCTCGAACTCGGTTGCGCCGTGGATCTGCTCTCGCGCCAGCAAGTAGCTGGTCACGCCGGCGCACCAGCCACGCACCGTGAGGTACAACGACATCTCTTGCACGTCCACACCAACCGTCACCAGTTGGATGTCGTCGGCCGGGATGTCCTCGACCTGGCGATCCTTGATCGCATCTGCCCGCATCCCCTGCGAGGGTATCCGCCAGAGCTCGCCGCAAGCGGTGTTGACGATCGCCTGCACCGCGCCCGGTTCACCTTCGCGAGCAGCGCGCACGTAGCTTTCCGCGGTCTTGCCGATGCTGGTGATCTGATCGGCGAGCCCAGTTACCCAGTACGAGGCCACGGAGTTGCGCACCTCGAGCTCGGGCGACAACTGTGGCTCCCCGTTCTCGTCGATGATCGCCGGCACGTAGTCGGCGGTCTGATCCTTCACCTGCTCGTCCATGAGCATGCGCTCGCAGGTCGGGCAACGAATCTGCGCTTCCTCGCGAATGATGTGATAAGGCGCTCGCTCCGGATAGACGACGGTCGCCCAGCACGGCACGAACCACTCGCCGCAACCCTGACAGCGCCAGCACCAGCGCATCCGCGTGCCCTGCGCCCACCAGGCATAGGTCGGACAGATCCCTTCCTCGGTCGGGCTGCTGAGCACGATGGACGTCGCGCCTGGAAACATGGCGCCGCCTTCCTGGATGATGCGCACCGGATCGCCTTCGCCCCCGGCATCGCCAACCATACGGCTGCGCTCGTCGATCACAGCGTACTTGCACGGGTGACTGGCCACCTCGGTGCGGGAGCCGGCCCAGCCGATACCGAAGCGGCTGCCGGCGACGTAGCGTTCGAGACTGCCGCGTGCCTTCTGACTGGTGATATCGCGCAAGCCCTCGACCGTATCGAACATCTGCTCGATTCGATCGGCCGCCATGCTGCGCGCTAGCTTCTCGGTCGGCGTGATCCACAAGCTCGGACCCGGCATGGTCTTCCAGGCGAAGCCGAGGCAGTTCAAGCCGAGTTCGGTCTTGGCCCGCTGGCGCCGCATGATGACGACCACGACATCCGTATCCGGATCCACGAACGAATGCATCGGTGCCCGCACGTATGGCGTGCGGTCGGTCTTCCACTTGCCAGGCCAGGGCGCCGTCGCGGGCATGACCCGCTCGGCATCGGCCCACTCGTCAGGATAGTCGTACTCTGGTGGGCGACAGATCGACGCCAGCTTCGAGACTTCCCGACATAGATTCGAGCTCATCAGCAATCGATCTCCGCAGGTCGTTGGCCATCTGCTTGCGCCTGGCTATTTCGTGTGCCGTCTCGCCGCTACGCACGTAGATGTCGAGCGTGGTCATGATGCGCATCATTGCGGTCGACCAGGTTTCGATTACATCGCTGCGCAGAACCGTCTGCGCGGTGAGGACATCGTTGCGCGCCGACTGGCCGTCGCCCTGCAGCCCGACCAGGCGGATCCGCGAGAGCATGAGTTCGCGGGCAAGCTCGCTGCTCTCTTGCGTGTCGCGGACCACGCGGCCACCGGTGACGGCGTCCGAGATGAGCTGGCGCTCACGGGCCCACTCGAGGGCCTTCTCTCGATCCCACCAGCCGTAGCGCACCTTGGCAATCGACAGTCCTTCCTGCGCCAACTGAGTCAGCCGGCCGGAGGAGATGTTCAGCTCTCTCAGCAGTTGCTTGGTGCGGATTTCCATAGTGCTTAGCTTGGATTTACGCGCGGTGATCGATCAAATTCTGCGCTGCCTCTGCCCCGCACTAGAGCCCCCAGGTAGTACCTACGACTACCGCACACACCAGCCCTATCGCAGCCAGCGCGAAGCCGAGGTCTCGCAACGTCATATCCCGCTCAACAAACGGTTGAACCTTTCGACTGGGTTCCAGTTCCGGCGAAACCACACAACATCACCTGAATGGCATCTAGGTGCCGCTCCATTGACGGCATCTTGTCTGGCTACCCCACAACGCGTACAGAAATCATGGTGCAGAGATTTGTACTCGTGCAACCTCATATCCAGAGTCATATCCCACCAGCCTTGCCCACAGCTCCGACAGTCAACTCGAGGTCGAGCGCAGCCGTCTGCTGATGCAGGTTCGTTACGTTGATGTAGTACTGCTGATTCGGCGCGAACACCCACAATGCAGGGCCAGCGCTACCGACCACACCTTCGAGCACACCATCACCTATGCTGGCCTCGCCTATCTTCGTGCCCGGCGTAGTGACGAACGATGAATCCTCTATCAGCGAGAAGGGTTCGGGCTGCGCGTTCTCGTGGTTCAGGGGATAGCCCTGCACAGGTTGGCCGAACTGAATATCGCCACCGACATAAAGTTCGAACAGTGCGCCACGCGTTCCGTCTGTGGCCAAGTATGCCCTGAAGAACGCAACAGGCAGATCGCCGGTAATGAACCGCGTTGTGTCCACTCCACCACTCGCCAGTGAGTTGGTGGCTGAGTAGACCCACGTGTAGCCCTGCGACAGATTGAACGCTTGGCTCAGTCGCATATCGTGGTAGTACAGATTGTTGAGCTTACTCACGAAAAAAAGCCCCCGGACTGGAGCGGGGGCACAAGAGGAGTGGAGCGGCACTCGCATGCCCCGTCCGCATGGGTGAGTGATAACAGGGCTAGCATGTGCACAGGTCGCTTTTACCTCGGCTTGGCGAGGAAGTCAAGCTCGTCATGCCTGGATCACCTTCACTGTCACGTCAACGTCGCCGGCACGCTCGGTGCCCCAAAGGCGACGTACGGTGAGATTGTCGATGAGCTCGTCATCCGCGTAGACGCCAGCATGGCCAAGCGAATCGAGGATCGCTTTCAGCAGATTGTCCACGTCACGCCTGCGCCTGTCTGGCGGATACACCACCAGCAGCATCCCGAGTCGGCCAGGCATCAGGCGTTCGGCACCGCTAGCCTGCACGATACGCCCGACGGTTTTTCGATAGGCTCGACCATCCCTGGAAATCATCGGCCGCGGTTGCCCGGGTACGAAGCGCCAGTAAGTGTTGACGCTCGGTGGCCATGGCAGTGTCAGCATGGTCCGTGCAACTGAGTTGCTCGCCTGGACCTCATAGCGCGATTCGCCGAAGCGCTCGAGATACTCGGTCCATTGTCCTCGGGTCATGCTTTCGTCCTCGCTAGCCTGATGAGCTCGTCTCGAAATGCCTCTGGCGTGCGCGACCGCGCGACTTGCCCCATATACTGTTGAGTCCGGGAGCCATCTTGAGTGAACCCCGCATCGCATACGTGCGTCCTCGCTAGCGTCAGCAATTCATCTCGGAATATCTCTGGCGTCTTAGCCGCCGCAACCTTGCCCAGACGTGGCCGTTGCTCGAACTTCGAAGTGTGATTGGCGCACCAGGACACGAGCGCCTGACTGCCGGCCGCAGTACCCCAACGCATCGACTGCACATCAACGCCGTGCGCGTAGAGCCAGGTCGCCTTCTTCGCCGCGTGGCCGTAGCGCCCCTGCTCCACGTGACAGGTCCAGCCGCCTTCGAAGTCCGCCACAATCCAGCCACCGGCCGCTGGCGGCCGATTGAGACCGTACGCGCCCCATGCGTCGGAGTACGCCGGGTGCTCGAGCACACCGCCCCATCGACGCACTGCGTCGAGGGCGAACTCGAACAGTCCGCCATCGTCGCCGCGCTTGTGGCCCCAACGCGCCTCGACCATGCCAGCGAGTCGGCACCAGCGCGAGCACGGCGGATGTGCGACCACCGGACACGGCCCGGCGTAGTTGGTCGCATCGCGAGACTCTGGCCAGGGGTCGACATCCGGGAGGCCGAAGTAGGGGCCGCCTTCGTGGACGAACAGGGCGGCTACTCGCTTAGAATTTCCTATCTGCCTCACGGTTTCGACCAGCATATTGCGGAATTCCTCCGGAGTGTAGCTGCGGCTGCTACCGATGCGAGCTCGCGAGACAGGAATCCACCCCTCGCCATCACATCGCCCCCACCGCAAGGAAGGAAGCTTCACTGCCATCCCTCCAGAGTCTTTTGCCGATCACCGTGCGTCACGCCGTGCGTCACGACCGAGCCGCTACTGTCCGGCTGCCATTGATAGACCTCCAGCCATTCACAGCCGCAGCGCACGCACTGCATCGTCTCGATGCAACGCAGCTCAACGTCGACGTCTCGGACTGCACAAGTGGCCATCGAATTTACTCCACAGTCCGGACACTGTTCGTGTGCTCGTTCGCTCACGATGCCGAACATCTGGCACATCTTTTCTTCCAACTCCACCGTCTCAGCAGCTATTTTATCAATTAGCTGTTCGCGCTCGCTCTTCTCGTCAGTCACAGCGGCTGCTCCTTGAGAGCGCGGATGCGCAGCCCAGCCTCACGAAGAACGTGTTTTTGCTCGGCCCATTGGGCGTGTTCCTCCGCCATCTCGTCGCACAGATTGGTAGCGGCCTCGAGGCCGTCGCGGTAAGCGGCCGCTCGTGTTTCAGCAAGCTCCTCAGCCTCGGCCACGATCTGCTTTCTCGCATCCCAAAACCATCGCAGCTGGTGAATGGACATATTCTTGCGGATCGACATCGGCACGGTCTCGCAGAACGCCACGAAATATTGCGGCACCATCGTTTCCGTCATCGCCGCTTTTCCCTCCTCCCGCGTCCCACTCTGTCCCTGTCCCCCACTAAAAGAGTGGGGGACATAGGGACAGGACAAGGTGGGTCCCACATCTGGGACCAGGGACAAAATAGGTGGGACACGTGGGACAAGGTCATCTCAGATCCCCTTGACCCAACGTCCAGCAACGCTCTTACTAATTCCAAGTTCATCCGCTATATCCCTGATAGTTAAGCCGTTTAGCTTCATTTCTCGGGCTAGCTGACGCTGCTCTTCGCGCCCTCCAGACCATTTCCAATCTTGTCCCACCGCCCCCAGCGTAACCACCCGTTCCTGGACCGCTTGGGACGCTTCTGAGCTTGTCCCACCTGTCCCGTCGCGAACCTTGGCAAATTGGAGCTTGAATCGGGTCTGCTGGACGGTCATCGAGAGGCCGTCCCGTGGCTCATCTGACGTCATCGCGGAGAGCTGGATTGCCAAGTCCGCGTGCCACAATTTCGTCTTGGTGCCGAAGATTTCGCCCTGTGCGTTCGTGTGATCGACGATCACCACGGTCCTCCCCAAGGCCCGCTGCAGCCCGGCAAAGCGCCTCACCGGCTGCCAGAACTCGTCTGAGGACATGCTCAGCCCGTCCACCCAGGCCAGGGACATCAGGTTGTCCAACATCAGGACATCGGCGCCGCAGGCATTGGCCCAAAGCTCCACCTGCTGCTGTCCCGCCTCGGTGCACAGGTTCACCGGCTCGTAACCGGCGCCGGCGCCCCAGGTGGACAGGTTGGCTATCCTGAGCCAGTCGTCCTCGAGGCCGGCACCGGCCAGGCGCCGCTGCATCATCTCGCCGACCATCTCGCCGTCGATGACCAGCACCCGGCCCCGCTTGGCGGATGTCCACCCGAGGAAGTCTTTCCCGGCCGCGATGGCGTGGGACAGGGCCAGAGCCAACATGGTCTTGCCGACGCCCGGCGGGGCGTAGAGCATCACGATTTGCTGCGTTGCAATAGGGCCTAACAGAGGCGTAATGGGCGGGAATTCCAGCTCCAGGAATTCCTGCACCGGGGGCGGCAGCGGCAGCCGTGGCGCTGGCTCATGCACGCTGGTGGCCCAATCCTCGGCCCGCCGACGGAGCTCCACTCGCTGCTCACGAGTCTTTCCGAGCCGTACCGGCCACGGCTGCTTGCCGTTCTGGCGGTAGTCGTCGAACAGTGCCTCCATCGGGAATCCCACGGCGCCGCACACATCCTCTGCCGAGCACCCGGCGAAGCAGTTGATAAGGATCCGCGGCCCCTCGATTTTCAGGCTCAGAGACGGGCTGTGATCGTCGTGAGCCGGACAACAGGCCATGTAGTTGTCACCGTGCCCCTTCGGCAGCTTACGGCCGCAGGCGGACGCTGTGTCCGCGATACGGCCGACGAGCACGCTGAAGCGATCGTCGAGCCGTTCAGGCAGCTGTTCGGCGGGCATCATGCGTTGCCGTTGATCCGCTCGAACGCCGTGATCTTGAGTCGTCGATAGCCAAGCTGCCTGGCCAGCGACTCCGATACCGGCCGCTCGCCCTGGCACACTCTGTGCAGGTACTGACCGGAATAGCCCAACTCGTCTCCGAGGCCGCGCCAGGTCTTGACCGCTGCCATCGATCGGATTAGCTCTCTCATCTCGTATTCGCTCATAGTGGTTGACACGCTACCCGCATCCGGGTAACGTGTCAATACGTTGGGTCGCCGATTCATACTCGGACTGGCCCGCGAGTCCCTAGCAGGGGACGGGCTGTCTCCCCGGTACGGACTGCTATCTGTGCCGGGGAAATGGCTTCACTGTTCCACATGGGACACATGAGCCGAAACCGAACTGGAGACGAAAATGAGCCTGAGACTAGACGACGCATTCCCGAGCAATTATATCCGTGCCAGCGATCTGGGCGGCAAGGAGCACACCCTCACCATCAGCAACATCACCATCGAGACCCTGGGTCAGGGGCAGGACGCAGACGAAAAGCCGGTTGTCGCCTTCGAGGGACGCAAGAAGCGATGGGTAATGAACAAGACCAACGCTCTTACCTTGGCCGGCGACTACGGCCAGGACATGGCCGACTGGTTCGGCCGAGATGTGATCCTGTTCAGCATGAAGGTGCAGGGTCCGAACGGACTGGTTGATGGCATCCGCTGTCGCGTGCCAGCAGAGGCGCATGCCTCGAGCGATCACAAGGGACAGCGATTCGAGCGCGATGCTGCTGCCGCAACCGAATCAGTGGGGCCGGGACACGGCGACGACTTCGACGATGACATTCCCTTCTGATATGTCCCTCCACCTGACCATCAACGATCCAAAGCATGAGCGGCAGCTCCGCAACCTGCTGCGCATGACACGCGTGCTGGCGGAACCCCGTGTGCTGCTGGCGGTGTTGACGATCAAGGAGGGGCTAGATCCAGACGCAGACATGAGCATGGCTGCGGAAGCCTATGCCGAGCTCTCACGCGACGAGCTGTCGGCGCTGTGGGTAGCGCCAAGCAAGGGCGGCATCTGGACGACCAGGGAGCGCGAGATGCTGAAGGGATCGGAGTTTGTTGATGAACTGAGGCGGCAGCGGGATCCCATGGATACCGTTCGGCGTACTCTGACCTGATGGGCATGTTCACACCCGTTCTGTCTCTTGCTCATGTCAGTAGCGGCGGTGATCTTGAAGGGCCGCCGCCGCTACTATTCCTCCATCATCCCATCCGGCCCGCGCCGCTTGCCCTGGTCGCGCTGGCGCAACAGGCGTAGCAGCCGCTTACGCTCGACTGGCGTCAGATCGGCATAGTCGCGATCCAGTAGCCCGCGATTGAACGCGAGCAGTGCGCGATCTGAGCGATGCTCTTTGCTCATGACGACATCACGCCGCCCTCCGCCGACGCACGCCACGCGCTGCTAGCGCCTCGTCGATCAAGATCCGCACCATCACGCTCTTGACACTTTCTGTCTCGTGCGCCGCTAACCTGCTGATTTGCTTGAGCTGATCGGGCCTGAACGAGCAGGTCAGCTGCGCCGCGTCCAGCTTTCTCGGGCCACGCTTTGCCATTGGTCCGTCCTCTTGTGAGTGAGGCTGCATCATGCCACCTAAAGAAAGTGTTGACAAGTGGGATTGAGGGTGTATACTAGCACTTAACGTCACTTACCAATGCGAGGACCGAGACCAATGTTCACCCCTGGCCCCTACACTTTCGACCCTTTCGACGGCCCGGTGTTCGTCGAGTCCGTCGAGACCACTACCGAGGACGGCATCGCGGTTGACCGCGTTACCACTACCGACGCGGGCACCTTCATCATTGCTGCGGACACTTTCGATATCTTCGCCACCCCCGCAGCCTAATCCCAACACCCACCAGCCCGCCGCCACCCTGGGGCGGGCGAGGAGAGCTGAGATGGGCATCTACCAATGCGAAGAGATCTGGGACGGCGAGCCATTATCGTTCGAAATCCTGGCCGACATGGGGCTGGCGAACGCGCCTATCTCCTACCGTTACGACCCCAATGGGCCCTGGCAGGATACGCCCTACCTGACGGCCAGTGTCGTGCACGACATCAACACAGCGGCCGTGTGGGTGTCCAGCTATGCCGCTAGCTTCGGCTTTTGGGATGACGGCGAGCCGGACTCCGTGAGAGTCGTCGGCGAGGAGGGATCCGAATGAACGCCTACGATAGCCACTACGGCGAACAGACCCTGGTCGCCCTCGACGGTGCGCCAGCGGACATCCGAGCCGATGCCATGGCGGCCGCACTCAACGCTGCGCACGAAGCTGGCCAGCGCTACGCCTGCGACCGCTGGCGGGAGCACTGCGCGAAGGTCGAGGCGAGATGCGTGCTTAAGGGAGTGCCGACAGAATGAATGAGCCGAAGACGATACTAGAGAGAACCGCCGCCTGGGAACGTGAGTTCCAGGCCCAGCAACGAGGTTTCGAAGGAGATCGAAAACAGCGCCAGCTCCATGCCAGTCTGGTGCGGATGACGGAGACCTGCGAGAACCTTCGCGCTCAGCTCGCCGATGAGCGGATCAAGGTGCTGCATCTCGAGCGCATGTTATGGGAGGCGCAGAATCTACAACGGATGCGGCTTGACGAAACAGGAGAATGAGCGGCCGAACCTACTGTCCCACGGCAGGTTGCTCGCGATATGCGATCGTCGGGCAGACGTACTGCCGACCGTGCCGGGAGATCCGAGACGTGCACGTGCTGCGGCGACAGTTTGAAGAGCTCGCTCGAAGGTGGGCCGCAGAGACGCTGAGAAGAGAGCAACATGGCTGAGGACGACTGGCCCCACCTGATCCTCGCCGGGTTCATCCTGGCAGCAGCCTTCGGAGCGATTGTCGGCGTGGTCATACAGCAGGCAGGGAATGATGGATGGCTGTGGGGGCTAAGAACGGCTCTTGCCATCATCACGGCGATCGCGGCAGCAATTACGATAGGAGTGATTCACTCATGAGCCAACCTGATTTGGCGCAGCACCAGCTAGGCACTATTCTCGACGGCAAGCAGCCCCGCGACGCCGTGCACATCGCGCTATTCTCGGCGCAGTGTGCGCACCGTCTCGGTCCAGGCGATTGGGTAAAGCTGCACCATGATGGATCGCTAATGCGCTGTGAACCAGAAAATGCGATCGGTATCGTCGATCCATTCTTGCCTGTCATGGCGCAGCCCGACCATTGGGTCTATGTCTTCCTCAAGCCAAACACCGTAACCGGGTTGCGTCATGTCTATGAGCATCCAACGCTGGATGGGATGGAAGGTCGGACGCCATATGAGACAGTGAAGCGCATTGCCGAGTTGCTGGACATCGGCCAAGATCATTTGATGCAAGCGGCCCGCACGTGGCGTGAAAGCTCAGGCGAGGAATGGCCGACACACGAAGTACAGCTCGGCTCTGAAGGCTGGAGAGATGAGTTCCGTCATTACGCCAAAGAATTCTGGCAAGCCTATGCGCAAATCACTGGCGACGACACTGCCGAGATGGACGACAACTTCTTCTCGTGCTCGTGTTGAACGCTACGGCCCCCCAAACAGACCGGCAATCCGATCCGGGCCAAGCCAGCTCAGAAGGAACATGAGCATCAGAACCGCTCCGGTGCCGATCAGGATGCGATCGTTTCTTTTGCGTTCGGAACGGCGTTCAGCCTCAGCCCTGTCTGCGCGCTTCTCTAGCTGGTCCATACGCGCAGACATGGACCGCTCCAACGCCTGGACCAGAGCCAGCAGCTCCTGCTGGCTCACCGTGTCAGACTCATCGATGGAACGTCGCCCATGGGCGACCCTCCGGGGGCCATATCGGCGCTCCGTGCCGGGGAGGGTCGCTTGTCCATTATGGGCCACCATGTCACATTACAGGAACCGCGCTCTGGATGATGTGTAAATCCTCACACTACCGACTGACCCGCTCCGTGGCGATGAGGACATTGCGTACCCACATCTCGAGCGGCTCGTGATCGGTGCTCCTCAACACCGCGGTGTAGTAGCCGGTGTACAGGGTTTCCATGGTCACGCCCATGCCGGACGGGAACGAGATGATCTGTACCCAGCTAGCGGCATCCGCCGGCGAGCGAACGTAGACATCAACCATCCCGGTAAGCGGGCGGTTTCCACGATCAGGCGGAACGTTCCGGCCGGTCGCCTCACCTGCCGCGTAGATGGCTGCCGCCTCCTCCTTGGCTGCGTCGTCCCAGCGCTGAACGACGGTAACGCGGATCCATTCATCGGCTGGATACACCCAGCATGACTCTCCCGGCATGCTGGGCACACCGTTGGCGCGCACGTACATGCCACGAAGCGTGCCCACGCCACGCGGGAACTGTAGATCCACCGCCAACCTGGCCGGCTCGTGTAGCAGGCAGCTGGTATCGCCGCCCGGCTGATAATCCCAGTTGTAGATATTGCCGTCCGGTGCGTTGAACACCATGTTCAGGCCGCCGCACTCGCCGTAGGTCGTCAGGTACTCGCCATTGCGCACAGCGAGCTCGTTCGAGCCGCAGCTATTGGTGCGCCAGTGGATGCTCTGCTTCGCCTGTCCTGGCGACGGATCCTCGGCCAGGTACTTGGCGCTCAGTCGGATGTCGTACTGCGCCCAGACCTGATCGTGCGGCGTGCCGGCACCGACCGGCTCGTGGTCGACTCGCATCCAGCCCGCGGAGCTACCGCTTGGTTGCGGCATCGGCAGATTCCGCGCCACGGTCAGCCTGGCAGCATTGTGTACCGGATCGTACACCGCCGGGATGGTGGCGTATCCGGGCTCATAGTACGCCGCTACCTGCTCGGGAGAATCGAATGCCACGCACTCGATCACGCCATCCTGTGCGCAGCGTGCCGCCCAGGTCTCGTCAACTGGCGGCTCGACCGGCGGCTCGACAGGAGGCTCGACGATGCCATTCCGCGCCGGCAGCCTCATGGCGTAGACGTGACCCATATTCGGCCAGTTCGACTCGTGCCTGTCATTGGTTCCGGTGTGATTCAGCACCAGGGCGACCTCGATGTACTCGTCGGTCTCGCTGTAGAACCGCGCCACCCGCATCCGGCTGTGGGCACCGTTGCGGTTGTGTCCAGCGTCGACCGGACCGCCGTCGCTCAGCTTGTTCCAGATGGCCGTGGTGAAGTTTCGCGAGCCGTCCTGTGGGATCTGGATGCAGTACTCCCATAGCTCGTTACGCGCGTCCCAGGTCTCGTAATAGATGAGGCAGGACTGCGTCTCGTCCGAACGGAGGTCTGAGTGTTGCCAGCCGTGGAACCTGTAGGTTTTTTCTGGCCCACCTTCGGCCGTGAGGTTCTGATAGCCGTTCTCCGGATTCTGCGGGTCATACACTGTCACGTAACCGTATGGCCCACGAAGGCCGAAATTCGAGATAGCCACCAGGTCGATGTCGGGCGCATGCTCGAGCATCTCGTAGTTGAATCCGCTCCGAGGCGCCTCGCCGTTGTCCGTCCAGGTGCCGAGATAGCCTTCGGCGTCTGGCGTGCCATCGCCAGGATCGAAGGACCAGAGCCG
>Ga0265309_10000157_pt1 | contig 24427 bp, 21 predicted proteins | sample Helome_FD_192492 | JGI IMG/M metagenome (GOLD analysis project Ga0265309, IMG submission 192492) | Marine sediment microbial communities from subtidal zone of North Sea - Hel_20160524 (Illumina Assembly) | ecosystem: Environmental > Aquatic > Marine > Subtidal zone > Sediment ...
GATTCTCATCCACCGGTTTTTCTATTTCCGGCAACGGCAGGAAGGGCATGAGCAGGCCGAGCGCGATTACGATCAGCAGGTTATTGCGAGCGATGCGATTGAAGTGCCGGTCGTCGTCGTTCGCCACACCCCACGTCATATAGAAATTCAGCGCCCCTGCCGGCATCAGACTTCCTCCAGGGGCTTCTGCATGACCGCCAGCGATACGCGGTGGTAGCCGGCTTCGACGCAGGTCGCCATGACCTTTTTCAGCAGGCTGAAGGGGATGTCTTTGTCGCCCATGATGGTGGCTTCCACTTTCACAGGCTCGTCGGATCGTTTCTTCTGCAGGGCCGCAGCAAGCTCACTGCTCAGCGCGGCCTTCAGCGGTGCGAAGGTCGCACCCTTGGTATTCATGACGGCATCAACCGGTGCAATGACCTTGCCATGCAGCAGGACATTATCCGGATTGACCATGATCACAACGGTTACCCGGGGCTGTTCCTCGGACACCGATTCCGGCAAAACCACGGACTTGTGTGTCGGCAGCACTTCACCATCGGATGAGTTCACCAGCAGGAAGAATACCAGGATGGTGAAGATATCCATCAGCGACACGAGATTGATCCCCAGGGCGCTGCGCTTGCGCTTGTGGTGCTTCTCCATCCGCAGGGCGCGGCGTGACATTTTCATTTGCCGGCCATCCTCGTGCTTGTGTTCGTGAGCGGTGCGTCACCGATCGCGATTTCTGGGAACAGCTCCGCGCTTTGAACGCTGCCCGCCACCACGACCTGTGTGACCCGCACCCGGTCCATAACCTGTACGAGTGTGTCGTAGGGGGTATCGCTCTCCAGCAACAGGGTGGCGTCGAGCTTCTCGGGGAAGCGCGCCTTGATCTGTCGCAACAGCAGCGAGAGCTGTTCGTAGTCGTATTCACCGTTCACCCGGGGCAGGCGTCTCAGCAGCCCGCCCTCGCGGTCACCCACAGCAATACTGTTGCCGCGCACGATGATCTCCAGGTTGAACAGCGGTTCCTGGATATTCTGCTCCTGCTCGGCCGCGGCCGGCAGGCTGAGTTCCAGCACCGTCATGCGCGAGAACACGGCTGTGATCAGCAAGAACGGCACCAGTATCACCATCAGGTTCATGAACGCGGTGATATTGATGTCCGCCGGTTCCTGCATCAGCCGGCGGCGATTCAGGCGACGTCTCATCCGGCCTTTGCTCCGCCGCTGACCGGGCTATCCGTCAGGCTGTTGAGAAACTTCACCGAGGCCATCTCCAGGCTGTCGACCATTTGCGTGGTCTTGGTCTGCAGCACGGCATAGATCAGCAGCAACGGAATGGCAACCATCAGGCCGAAGGCCGTGGTGTTCATTGCCACCGAAATACTCGCGGACAGCATGTCGGCCTTCTCCGAGGGGTTGGCAGCGGCCACCGCGGTGAAGGCCTTTATCAGGCCGATGATGGTGCCGAGCAGGCCGAGCAGCGTGGCAATATTGGCGAAGGTCGCCAGGTAGCCGGTGCGCTTCTCGAGATTCGGAACCGTTTCCATCAGGCCCTCTTCCATCGCGATCTCGACATCATCGCGGCGGCGCGAGGTGCGTGCACGACTCAGGCCGTAGCTGAAGATATGGCTGATGGCCGAGCGTGATTTTTCGGTCAACAGCGCCACCTGCATCAGATCACCCTTTGCAAGATGCGGTTGAATCCTCTTCCACAGGCGGTGGTTGCTGGACCGCGCCAGGCTGAGATAAAACCAGCGCTCGATCGCGATCGCCATGCCCAGTGCCAGCACGATGACGATCGGATACATGAAGATACCGCCGGACTGGAAGAATCCGACCACGGTGTTATACATATCCATAGTGATACTCCTGTTGCTTCCCCTTGGGAGGTGGCTTGCCGTGCCACGTCGCTGTTGTCCTTATCGACATGCCATTGGCAAGGTTTACACGCCTTGTTACCTTATATCTCCGGCTCATTCGGAACTGTGAACTGCTTCATAGTATTCAAGTTCTCTGAGAAACACGTCACGGTCGATGGGTGCAAGGATCTCATCGACCAGGCTGTTCAGCGGCCGCCCGGCGAGATCGCCCGCCTCGGCCGATTTCCACGGCACGATGTGCAGTGCCTTGGGCAGCTCCTGGCTGCCGGTAATGGTAGCGCCCTCCAGATCGAGCTGGTCGGCGGCGTGGATTGGCGCGATCCACAATAAACTGATTAGGCAGATCACCGACAATTTTGCAGGAGCGCAGGCATGCGCGAATAACTGTGTCAGATTCGTTCGCGGACAACGTCCGCTCCTGCAGGTGCTGTTATTCTGCATGTTCATTTCTTCGCCTCCGCGGTCATCTTCTCGGGTTTGTCTGCGGGCACCTGTTCACGCAGCTTCGCGATCCACTGCTGTAACTGCGCATCATCGGATTTCGTCAACTGCTGATAGCGCTCGTAGTGCGCCAACGCCAGCACCGGATCCGGGAGGTACCTGTCGTGCAGTAGCGCAAGGTTCCAGTGCAGGTCGGCGTGATCCGGCGACCGTTCCAGTCCGGCGTTGTAGGCGGCGCGTGCCTTCTCCAGGTGGCCGCTGCGGCGATACAGTATGCCCAGCTGGTTCCAGGCCTCGGCCATGCCGGCATCGGCATCCAGCGCCGCTTTGAAGGCTGCCTCGGCGGCAGTACTGTCACCAAGCATGGTTCTGACAATACCGAGATTGACCCATGGTCCGGGCAGGTTCGGCCTTGCGGCAGTAAGATGTTCGAGCTCTTCCGCCGCCTTGTGCCAGTCCTCTTTTGCCATGAGGGCCAGGACATAGCGATGCTTGCCTTCGGCATCCTTCACCGGTGCCGCAGGTTTCGACGGTGTATCACTGGTTGGCATGACATTGTTGTCAACGGGTGCACTGGCACAGCCGGACAGTAATGCGGCTGCAAGCACGAGTGCCAGTAGCGGTATATTTATTGTTGTCATTCCCGCGCAGGCGGGAATCCAGCTGCAAATGTTGCACAGTGGCAAAATTTCCCGCCTGTATGAAAACAGGGTCAACATACTCAAAGGCCTGTGGAATACGGACAGGCTGGATTCCCGCCTCGGCAATTGCTCCCTGCATTGCTCTACCTCCTGCATCCCTGCAGTCGTGTGCGGGAATGACGGGGAATTGTTGATACTTTTAGCGAAGTTCGGCCACATGGGACGCACCCCTCTCCTGTTTTGCGTACTGCGCAGGGACCAGTTGCGCCAGTGCCTGCAGGCTCTTGTCGATCCAGGCATCGTAGTGCCCCGCCTCGACACGTGCTGCATTGGTCTCGTGCAGGGTGATGGCCTGCTCCTCGAACGGATAGGCCTGGTCTTCCAGCAGGATGTCGTACTGTTCCAGTGCCTCGGCATCGAGGTTCTTCGGTCGTTCCGACTGCATCAGTGCGGTGGCCAGGTGACTGTAGATTTCAGCTGTGTAGAACGCAGCCGCGGTCGTGACCCCGGCCACCTCGTAGGACGCGGCCTGTTCGAATTGTTGCAGTGCCTCCTGCATCAGGCGTTTCTTGGTCTCAAGTGTTTTCTTCAGCGGCAATGTAATCCGCGCGTCCTGGTAGCGGGCATACTGTACGCGTGCCAGCGTCAACTGGGCGTTGGCGGCCAGGTAACGTGTCCGATCGGTGCGGCTACTGCCCGCCTTGCGGTTCGTTGTGATGATGTCTGCAAGCCAGCGATAGTATTCGCCGGTAGCGCCTGCGGATTTGTGTTGCTCCGCAATCCGGTGGCGTGCCTCGATCGCCGGCTCAAAGGGCTGCGGGAACTGGCGGATGTACTCGCTGTACATGCCGTTTGATTGCGCAGGCCGGTCCGCGCGGGCATACAGCTCGGCAGCCTGCCACAGGGCATCCCTGCGCAGGCTTGCATCCGTATGCTCGCGGCCGATGCGTTCAAATTCGGTGGCTGCCTGCAACGGTCGATCGCCGGACAGGTAGGCCGTGGCAAGACGGCGCGTGACCTCGCCCTGGCGCGGATCATCGGGGAATGCAGTGCGGAACTGCTCGAGCATGCCGGTGGCCGCCTGCCAGTCCTGCAACTGTAACAGTCCGGCTGCAGCATCGTATTCTGCAGTCGCGATAATACTGGCACCGGGAGCAGCAGCACGCACACGCTGGAAATGTCCGACGGCGGCGGACATGTCACCGGCGCTTTGCGCAGCTTCACCCTGTTTGTAGATAGAAGCCGCAAGCCTCTCTATTAACTCTGGTTTGTTCTTGTCGTCAGCCGCAGTGCGCGTCAGCACCTGCTGATAGGCCTGCTCGGCATGCAGGTAGTCCTCGAGATCGAAGTAGGCGTGTGCCTGCACCGTCCAGGCGACCCGCTGCTGGGTAGTGGTGGCGGCCTCATTGTCGATCACGGCCTGGGCAACCTCGATGGCGCGCTGGTTATGATGGATAGCGAGCAGCTGCTCGGCAGAACGGGTCAGGACGGCCAGGGACTGCGTGTGATCCGGAAAGCTCGTTGCGAAGCGTAATGCGTTTTCGATCGACTGCTCGTGCCACGTCTGTTTCGCTGTACCCTGCAGCGTTGCTTCATGTTTGTTACGCGCCAGTACTGAAGCATAGCCGGCATCGGCTGCCTTCCCGTGCATGTCGTAGTTATACGCCGTGATGACATATTCATCGGCTGCTGCCGCGTACTGTCCTGATTCAAAAAGCAACTCGGCCAGCAGGAAATTCATATCCGGTGCGGCCTTGTCCTGCGGGAAGGAACCCAGGAAACTACGATACCAGTGTGCCGCCTCGGCGTAGTCGGCCGGTTTGCGGTGTTTTTGCGCCAGTGCATGGTAATGCCGTGACAGGTCGGTCATGGTGACCTTCAGGAAACCCATGACTTGTTCCGATTCAGCCGGGTCATGATGCTGCCAGTAATCGCTCTGCAGGTTGTAGCGCTCCACAAAATCCTTCTTGCCCTGCAGCACCAGTGTGGGGAACTTGCCCTGACGGTAGGTCTCGATCACACGCATCTGGAAGGCCGGTGCCTGCGCGTGGTAAGGATTCTGTTCGACGAAGGCGTTGAACGTCTCCGCGGCATCATTGAAACGTTCCTTGCCGAGATACAGCAGGCCCAGCCGGTCGTAGACAATGTCCTCGTAGGGGCGCCCGCCCTTCCCGGTGAAATAGTCGGCAACGCTCGCCGCGCCCTGCTCGTACGAGAAGCTCAGGCTAATGACTCGCAGTGTGTCATTTACACGCTCGCGTTCGGCACGCGCGAGTTGTGTCAGTCGTTCGTCGCCGCTCAGCGTGCTGTCGATCTTCAGGTCCAGCAGGGCGGTAAAGGCATCCAGGCCGTCGGTAAACATACCCTGCTTGAAATAACTCCAGCCCAGCTTGTAGAGCGCCTGTTCATGGAACGGACTGTCCTTGCCCGCGTCAACCACAGCCTGATAGGAGTTTTCCGCGGCACGGTATTTTTTCTGCACGAACAGGATCTCGCCGCGGCGAAAGCGGGCTTCAAGCCAGTGCTTGCTGTCCGGATATTCGCGCACCATTCTAGCCAGCGCGGCGAGTGACTTGTCCGGCTCGCCACCGAGTTCATAGGCGCGCGCCAGCTGGTAGAGTACCGAATCGTTATTCTCGCGCTGTGGATAGTTCTTCAGGACCTTCTGATAGAGTGTGATCGAGTCCTGTACCTGCTGTGGATACAGCGAAACGGCCTTGTCGATATCGAAATCGGCCTGCGGCAGGACCTCGGCCTCGAGATTGATGTCGGCAAGCCGGCGCATGGCATGCGGGCGAGCATCGGTTTCATCGTCGGTGGCGAGGAAGTTACGATAGGCATTCATCGCCTGCTGTTCACTGGACTCCACCGGTACATCCGTCATTTTTACCGGTCGCTTGCTGAGATCGCCGATGGTCGGTGCGTTGTCGCCACCGCCCATAATGGAGCAACCGCCCAGCAGCAGTGCGGCGAGTACCGTGACAGGCAGGATCCGTGTCATGGCGTGGTCCCCTTGCCGGCGATCTGCGCGCTGTCATAGGTCTGCGCCAGTGCGAAGCGGGCCTGTACGATGTAGGTGTCCAGGCGTTCTTTTTGCTGTTCCAGCTCGCGGACGGCGATTTGCTCAAGCAGCTTGCCCTGGGCAAGATGGGTAGACTCGGTGCGCGCCAGCAGTTCCTCGATGCGCGCCTTGTTGCGAATGATGCGTGAGTCAAAGCCGGTAAAACTCGCCGGTGTGACGGTATCAGCGATTTGCAGCGAATCAAGGTTATCCCGGGTTTGCCCGAGCAGATCAGACACTTCGGCCAGCTGTCTTTTCGCTTCCCACAGGCGTGGTTTGTATTCACTATTCAGGCGCCAGTAGAGAATCCCTTCGAGACGTGTCCGTCTTTCATGCAGCAGGTTGGTCTGTGCATTCCGCGGGAGTGCGGCGACTGCTGATTTGATGTCCTGCAGTCGTTGCCACTGCTGCGTCTCCTCGGCATTGGCAAGCCAGACCGGATTGCCCTGTGTCTCGATTTGCTCCAGGCGTTTGCTAAGACGCTGGAGACGTTGTTGCAGTGCAGCCCGGTCACCGGCCTGGAGGGCGGCCTGGGCCGCGGGTTTGTGCTGTGCGAAACGCTGCTCGCGTCCGTCCAGCATGTCATCATAGGCTTCAATGGCCTGTGCCCACCTGTTCAGGTTGTTGCGCAGTGTCAGGAGGTCACGGTAGTTCTTCACGGCTTCCTGGAAGTCGTGCGCGGCCATCAGCGTGACCTGATAGCGCAACACCGGGTTGTCAGTGTCGAAGCTGAGTTCCTGCAGCCAGCCGGTGCCGCTGCGTAGATCCTGCGCCTGCAGCACCTCAAGCAAGGCGCCTCGCCGGATAGCGGCAATGGACTCGTCCAGGTAATCCTGCTCGCTGTAGAGCGTGCCAATGGCATCATTGTAATGTTTGACCGCACGACCCTGCAGGCTCATCTTGGTCATGGCATAGGGTACGGCCAGCAGGGCTTCCTGGACGGCGGGATCGGTCGGGTCGCGTTTGCTCAGTTCAAGCCAGGGCACCAGCGCGCGCCCGAACAACTCGTCCTCGGCGTCGGCCCAGCCTGCCCCCAGCAGCGCCTTGCTTGACAATGGACCCTCAAGCCGCACGCGGTTCAGGGCGTCACGCGAGGACTCGGCCTGTCCATCCCGCAACAGGCTGTAGCCAAGCGCAAGGTTGGCCTTGTCACGCAACAGTCGGTACTCCTCGCTGTTTGCGCTGATATCACCGATATTGTCGAGGTAATCGAAGCCGTCGGCCTGGCGTGCACTGCGGATCTGCGCCACGCCGAGGTTATAGGCCAGATAGGGTGACCAGACCCGGTGCTTTTTGACATCTTCCAGAATCTCGATGGCCTGCTCGTTGGCGCCGATTTGCAGCAGCACCAGACTGGCGAGGTGGGCGCTTTCCATACGGGTGCCCTTGCTCATGTCGCCCTGTACCTGGCCGATGGCGCGCAGGGCCCGTGCCGCATCACCGCGCTGGTAGGAGATCTTGGCGAGGTAGTACCAGGCGCGGTTGCGGGTCTGTTCGTCGGTGGTTTCCTCGGTCAGCAGGCGCTGGAAGATACTGTCGGCCTCGTTGCGCAGTCCGTAGTTGAGGTCCAGGCCACCGAGCAGCAATTCGGCCTCCTCGGCATGGTTGGGCAGGCGTTCCTGTGTCTGTGCGATATGCGTACGCACGATGCTGTTGAACCAGTCGTCCTGGTAGTATTGATACAGCACTTCGCCGTATTGCAGGTCCCGGGCGCTGGAAGGAGCGTTGTCCGCAGTAACAGGCGCACCAATCGTTAACAGAATGATGAGGGCACACTGTTTCCAGATTTTCAGCAGGCTGGATTTAGTTTCTGTAGGAGCGGACGTTGTCCGCGAACATGCTCTGCATGTACCAATGTATTCGCGCATGCCTGCGCTCCTACAACAGCAAAACAAACCAAAGAATGCACGGCAAATCCAGGCGATCATGAGAATTTAATTATTCCCATTCCCTGATGCTGAAATCGGGCTGCTCGCTGCCCGGATTGTCGACGATCTTGAGTTCGATGAATTTCGCACCCAGCGTCTTGTTGAGTACGTGTGTCGCACCTCGCCGGTAGTCGCGGCCGTTCGGTCCCTTGCCGGTATAGATCGCGACCAGCTCGTGTTCACCGGCCTTCAGGTTGCCCATGTACAGGCGCTGGATACCGCCACGGTGCAGTGCTTCGACCTCACGCCCGGTGTACAGGTAGTTCGTGACGACCTTGTCGTCGACCTTGAGCTGTACCGAGTCCAGCGAGAAGAACTTGCCGACATCCAGTGACACGAATACGGCAACCTGCGTGTTCGACGGATACAGCAATTCCTCCTCGAGAATGAACAGGTCGCGGTTGAGTGCGATCACATCCTCCTTGAGGGACTGGATATTTTCGTCCAGGCTGGCACTGTCCGCGGGCGGTTCAGCCAGTAGGTGGGTAGCCATCAGCAGGCACAGGCCCGCTATCAGTGGTCTGGCAACTCGTACCAGTAGTTTTTGCTGCAACATCTCGGACCTCGCTCACGGCGCTGAACAGTTATGCTATCTACAGGTATGTCGGTCTGCGGTACGGAAAATTGACCTGTATCGGTCAATTCGATACCTGCAGGCATTGTGAGGGAATCAGGGATTGCAGAGTGTGACCCGGATCACAGTATGCGGGGGTATATGAAACACTGTAGGAGCGCAGGTATGCGCGAATAATTGATAAACGCGGAGCTTGTTCGCGGACCGCGTCCGCACCTACAAAATCAATCCGCTACGGTGCATGGAACACAGCCTACGGCTGTTGCTCTACCCGTGCCAGACCGTCTGAATAGTGCAGCAACCCTTTGTTATCAATGATAATGGCCTCGGTATCCAGCGTACGATTGATCAGTGCCAGCCCCGCCTCCACACCCAGCACGAACACGCTGGTAGACAGCGCGTCGGTATCGGTAGCAGTCTGGCCGATAATGCTGGCGCTGTGAACCTCGCGGGCCGAGTCCCCGGTGCCGGGATTGAGAATGTGGTGATAACGCACCTCGCCCTCATCGAAGTAGCGCTCGTAATCGCCCGAGGTGGAGATGGCCGCGTCTTCCAGCGGGATCATCGACACAATGCCCTCTTTGCGTGGATCACGGATGCCCACCTGCCAGGGGCGTTTCCAGCGCTTGCCCATGACGCGGGTATCGCCGCCCGCGCTGACCAGAGCATTAGTGATGCCGGCGTCGGCCAGCAACGCGATACAGCGGTCGACGCCATAGCCCTTGGCGATCCCGCCGAGATCAATGCGCACGCCCGGGCGCAGGAAACGTATGGTTGACTCCGCTTCATCGATGACGACATGGCGATAGTCAATCGCCGGCAGTGCCCCGGTCAGCTGCGCGGCGTCGGGTTTCCTGCCGGTGCGGAAGTCATAGTGCTGACCGGCACTGGCATAGGTGATATCAAAGGCGCCGCCGGTCGTAATGGAATAACCGAGTGCCCGCTTGACCAGCGCAAGCAGTTCCGTGCTGACCCGCACCGGTTGCCCGGCCGCGTCCATATTGACGCGCGACAGCTCGCTGTCGGGCCGGTAGGTACTCATCAGACGGTCGATACGCCGCATCTCGTCGAGCACCGAGCGGGTCAGCGCCCTGCCCTGCGCAGCGTCGGTAGTCCACAGCTCGACGGCGACCGCGGTTCCCATGATGGCCGCTTCCTCGCGGTGCCAGTCGGCTGCCACGGGGAATAATGCCAGCAGTGCTGTCATGAACAGGAGAACTCTGATGCGCATTGTCAGGATGATACGCCGGGCCGGCTCACGGGGGAAACTGACGGCAGGCCTGGATCAGCTTGTCGATTTGACAGCCTGATCGATGGCCACCGCCAGATCGGCGAATCCTTTTTTGAGCCACTTGTAGTCTGCAGGTTCCAGATCGGTGCCGGAATTGAGGTGGGTGCTGATCAGAATCTCGTAGTCACGTGCCACCTTGCCAACATCCGGACACCCATAGGAGCCGGCCGAACCGGCGAGCTTGTGCACCAGCATGTGCAGCTCGGACAATAGCCCACCCGTATCCCTGTCGGCGTGCAACGAGTTGACAATACCAACGATGCTCTCCAGCTTTTCCGGTAGCCGCAGTACGTAGCTTCTGAATAACTTGTCAAGCTCCTGCCGGAATGCATCCTGGTCAGGCTGCAGATCCGTCTGCCTGGATTCATGGGAACGGCTCTTCATGCGTATAGCGTGATATGTGGTGGTGATACCTTCATGCTGCTTTGGTCAGATCGAGCAGGGTTTTGAGGAGGCCTGCCCGGGTGGTTTTTGATTTGACAATGGTTGCATCGAATACATCGGGGGTCATATCAGATGGCTCGTTTTCTGAAAATACGGCAACCGGGTATTTCAGGGCCCGAATGTCGGGTAATAGTTCAAGGCCGGTTCCATCCGGGAGATTGATATCGAGCAGGACCAGGTCGAAGTATTCATCCATCAGACGGCTGCGTCCCTCGCTGACACTCGTGGCTGGGATCACTTCCCAGCTGTCATCCAGCATGGTCTGCAGGAGCCTGATAATATCCGGATCATCCTCGACATGGAGAATCCGACGGCCGGTCGCGACCACCGGTTGTATACCCAGCAATACACTGCTTACCAATTGCTGCTGTTCGACCGGTTTGTCAATCCAGTCGACGATAAAGTCCGGTTGACTGTCCAGGCTGTCTTGCACCTCCGATGCGTTGACTGAAACAACGATCACGGGAATCTTAATTCCGTTTGTCTCCAGTTCGTGGATGAATGACAGACCATCCATGCCAGGCAGGCCCAGGTCAAGGACCATGATGTCGAATTTTCCGGCATTGATGAGTTCCCGGGCGGACTCTGCATCCTCGGCCTGCTCGATATCAAATCCGGCAGCGCGCAACAGAAATTCACTGAGCACGGCGAAATCATCATCATCCTCGCAGATCAGAACACGCAATTTTCCTGCATGCTCCGGATTATCCGCCGGTGCGTTTGCAGAATCTCCCGAACTGACAGCAGGCGCCGTGTCCGATCTTTGGTCGCTGTTGATAAATGATCCGGTTACTGTTTCTTTTTCATCAGTGTCCACGCTATTACGTCCTCCATGAATAATCAGCCGAACACAATACGACGTGATATCTGCATGCGCACCATTGTACGGTACGTGATTTGATGGGCATGACTGAAGTTCCTGTCGCTATGATTATCGACCACGATCTGCCTTACCCTGGCAGAATAGTATAGAGTGCGAATCGGCTGCTGGCGGGGGTTCTTTAGTTGACCGGGCAGGAACGGACAGACAGTCAAGACTGCCGGCAACGCCACACCGGGCGCTGCCGTGCAGGTCAGATGACTGTCTTAAATGATGCCAGTGACGATATTCTGGAACGCCGTCAGGCTGTCCATCATGGCGGCGTTGCCAAGACCGTGGTTGGGAAATACGGTGGAGAAGTTCGCCGCTTCATTATGCAGCGCCATGTAATTCAGGATGACCGTCTCGACCAGCAGGTTGACCTGCAGGGCGGCCGGCGTGGCATTGGTCTCGACCGAGGCATCGGGACGCATCCAGCCGATCTGCTGGTGCATGGCCTGCTCGGCGGCAGTCGCGCCCAGCAACTGCGGGCGACCACCCGGGTTATACACCAGCATGAGCGAGGACGCGGTCGATGAATTGTCACCGGTCCAGACGCCCTTGCCGCCGCCATTGGCAGTGTCGTCGGTCATGCCGTTGCTGAACACCGACCCGTCGCTATAGACATAGACCATGATCGGCAAGCCGAGACGAGCCGCATAGTCCAGGCAGGCGCCGATGCAGCGTCCGGCACGCAGGTCGCGCAACTCGCCGGTCGCACGGTCGCCCGTGTGATAGTCGTAACCACCCATGGTCACGGTGCCGGCGCCGGCAAAGCCGTTTACCACCATCTTCATGACCGAGGCAGTCTTGCGGAATTCGCTTTCGTTATTGAACTCGGTGGTCGAGAAGATACCACCGGCACCGACAATATTCGTATCCGAGGCCGGGTCCAGCTGACTCGGCGTGCCGAAACGATCGGCGATATCGGCGGCCTTGACGTAGCCGCACCGCACCAGGTCCTTGATGACGGCGTCGGCCGTGACCTGGGTACTCACCTTGTCGAGCTTGAATTTGCTGATGCGTTCGATGGACTCCATGACGGCCACGGCATCGGCCTGCGTCAGCACGCCGATCAGGTCACCGGTATCGACCATGCCGGTCACGTCAGACGGCCGGTCCACCTTGGTCGGCCGCAGGGCCGAATCGACCATCATGGCCGGGGCCATGGAGTTGGCGCCGGATTCCGAATTGCGCGAGCCGATCAGCTCCACCACACTGCCATAGGCCTTGATCGCCGGCGGTACCTGGGCCGTGACCGTGGAACTGTCCAGTACATATTTGGCCAGCCCGTACATCGGGTTGTGCGGATTGTTGCCGGTATCGTTGTCGGAACGTGCCGGGATGATTGCACCGTTGATGTTGGCTACTCTGCTGCCGGCCTTTTCCGTGATGCCCTGCAACAGGGCACTGGTGGAATGGAAGGCGATACCGAGGTCCGTGTTGATGTGATCCAGGCCGGTATTCGGATCGATGGAGTCCGGTCGCATATCACCCGGCAGGCCGAGTTTGCTGTAACCCTGCGTGGTGAGAAAATCCAGTTGTCCGCCCTGCTGTCCGACCAGCACGTTGGAGCCGGCAATGTTGGCACCACCGGCCAGGTCGAAGGCAATGAACGGGATCTTGCCAGCGCCAAGGGTACTGATACCGCAGGCCGTCTTGAGTGCCTCGATATCCGGTGACAGTGCGGCCGCGGCCTCGCGCGGATTGGCAAACAGGCCGAACAGCGTCGGGCCGGTCACCAGGCCCAGGCCCGAGGCCAGACCCTGGCCGAGGAATTCACGACGGGTCCGCGGCCGGCCGTGTTCGTTCAGGCACAATGGCTCGTTCAGGTCGCGGAATTTACGGTTCTTTGCCATGATCATTTCCTCGTTTTATTGCACCAGCATGGCGGCACTGCCGAGTGTTGCGGCACAGACCGACTTGACGACTTCCTCGGTCCGCTGTGTAGTTGCGCAGGTCGGCGTCGAGCCGGTTGCGCATGATGTCAGTATCGTGATCAGACTATCCAGTTCACCTGTAACATCGGCCGTATCCGGCTGATCTGTCAGGTTGGTGTTCAATACCCTGTCCATCAGGGGCACGATGACCATGTCACGTTTGCCGGCCGTGTCGAATGCCGTATTGGCGGCTGCGGGCGGCAGGCCGGCCTGGAAGAAGCCCGCGAAGTAGACATCGCGGCTGGTCTGGCCGTTGTCGTCGACCAGTGCATTGCAGTACTCGATGGCCATTTGCGAGACGGCCATCTGGTGGGCCGACAGGAAGCCCTCGAGGCCTTCGACGGTCGGCAGCTGCTGCTTCACGGTCTGGTAGACACTCTCGACATCGACCTGCTCACGACTGACGTCAGTGATGGTGGCCATGGTGGCGTCGATTTCCTCGAAGGTACGCAGGCCGATGACCGGGGCTTCCGGCAGATTCGGCGGCGTGCCCGGTGCCACCACAGGCGGCTCGGAGAACGCGTTGGTACTGCCACCGAGCACCTCGAAGGTCAGGAAGAACTCGTCGAAGTTCGAGCCGTTTTGCAGCGGGATAATCGTTCCCATCGGTGACAGCGGTTGTCCCACACCCGGCGTATACAGGGAACTACTGATGGTCGTGTTGATGTTGGTATAGGCCTGGCCCACTGTCGCCTCGGCACCGTTGACGCCGATGCGCATGCCGGCGAGCGGAATACCATCCGGTATCACGTTCGGGTCCAGGCTGATATAGCGCGGGTTGTTGAACAGGTAGCTGTAACTGTCGAACTGGCTGGCCTCAAACAGGACATAGTCGTCCGGGTTGCCGCTGTGCGTCCCGACATTGAACAGCAGGAAGAATTTCTCGCCCACACCCACATTGAAGTTCTGGGTAATCGCCGCCTGGTCCAGTATACGATTATGAATCGCAACGAAGCGGATGGTACCGGCCCAGGGACGGTCATTGGAGACCTCGTTACCCATGACAAAGGCAAAGCTGTTGTCCCAGTCAACCAGTGTGCCGCCGGCGATCGGATCGGTATCGTCGGTGAAGATACCATTGACATAAATGCGGCGTCCGTTGACCGGATCGTAGGTGACGACCACATGCTGCAGCGTGGCCTGCAGATCTTCGTCGGCATCGGCCGTCGACAGCGTGGGTTCACCATTCAGGTCCGTGGTGGTACTGCGATGCATGACATCGTAGTTGTACAGGCTCTGGCCAAGTGTGAAGTTGCGCTGTGAGGTGCCGGCGGAATAGCTGATAATGCGTGCCGTGTTGTCCTGGCTTACATTAGCCGGTGCAACCCACGCCTCGATGGTGTATTCGCCGGTGGCGGTAATCATGTTGTACAGCTTGACGCTGTCACCGGTCAGCGCCTGTGCCTTGCCGTTGGTGAGGTCAATACCCCAGCCGCCGACCCAGTTGTAGCCGCCACTCAGGTTCAGGTGCATGTCAGGCGACACGCCACTGGTGTCGAATACCTGTGAGCCGAAGCCGGTCTTGAACTCGTATTTTGCAATGACATTGTCCTCGATGCGGCTGCCGCCACTGGACACGATGCCATCCTGCAGCAGTATCAATGCCTTGCTGGTGACCAGGTTCGGGTTGATCGGCGTGGTCTGCACCCCGTTGGCGAAGGCGATGATGGCATTTTCCATCACGGTGGCAGAGGCCGGGCAATCCGAGCTGCCGGTGGCATTCGGGTCCCAGCAGTTATGGAATTCATCACGCAGGCGGATGACGAAGCGCGAATCCGCGGGGTCGTTCAGGTTGATCTTTGCCTTGGCGGCCTCGTAGGCGGCATCGGCGTCAGCAACAGCAAAGAACGGGGATTGTGCATTGGCAGCTGAATCCACGTGACAACCGGTGCAGTTGGCGACCAGTTCCGGGTGTACGGTACTGGCAAACAGCGCCGAACTGGCCGGGAAATTCTTGCTGTCGGCCGGGTCCTTGAGGACCGGCGGGGTCAGTGTAATGACATTGCCGCCGCTGGTCGCGCCACCGGCCCAGGCCGTGATATAGGCGGTGATGACGTCCGCACAGGCCTGATCGCTGGCCAGCCAGCAGTTATGGCCGCTGATCATCTTGGTCACCAGGTTCGAATTGGCCGGTGTCTGCAGGTCAACCAGGGAGTTCACGGCGGCATAAGCCAGATTAACGTCATCCATGCGCACGAATGGCGTCGGTGCCGCACCACCCACGTCATGGCAGTCATTACAGCGATTGGTCGGGTTCAGGTTGTCCCAGACGTTCAGCTTGAACGCCTGCACATCGGCGGTAGCCGGTGCGGGTCCGGTGTAGGTCGTTGCTGCACCGGAGCCAAAGGTGTTCTGGTTCTGTGTGGTGCTCTCGCCGCCGCCACAGGCCGTAAGGCCGGCGCCCAGCAGGACAATCAGCGACAGTCGCAGGGTACGATCACGCAGGTGTTTCAGAATGGATGATTTCATGCCTCAGTTACCCATGCAGTAGACAGCGGTTTCAGCGAACACCGATTTCATGCTGTAGTTGTTCGCGATAAAGTTGTCGGTGATGGTCCCGACCATGTTGCGATCGGCCGTGTCGCCCGGTTCACGCAGGCATACGTTCTTGAACACTTTTTTCACCTGGCAGGACGCGAAGGCGCGACTGTTGGCAAGCTCGATGCCGAGTTCCCTCGCGCCGTTGCCACTGCCGGTCAGGTTCGTATCCCAGCCCAGCAGGGAGTTCTGACCGCTGCGCCAGTAGTTATCCCAGCTGTCATCCGGGGTCACGAAGCCGAACTTGAAGGTGTCTGCATTAATAAAGTACTTCGGCTGCACCAGGCCGGTTGTGTATTCGATGCTGCCGCTGTTCTCGTCGAAATTGTAATAGGCGAAGGCCTGCGCCATCGGATCCATGCCGCTGTGACAGCCGACGCAGGAGTTCAGGAAAATACGGCTGTCGCCACCGGGGCTGCGCGAGATGTCCTGGCGGACGCGGTCTGCCGGACGGCTGGTATCTTTCACCTGCTCAAGGTCATTACACAGGTGATTCAGCAGCGTGAAGCGAAACATCGCGCGGTTGGTACCGGCGACGAAGAAGGCCTCGGCCGCTGCGCGCGTGGTCATCACGCCGGCCGTGGCATTGCCCGGCAAGCCGGTCACCGTGGACTGCACATCCGGCACCAGGTCGGTCTTCAGGTCATAGCCATCGTCTTCCAGCGCCTGGTAGTGGGCGTTACTGATGGTCGAGTAGCCGGGAATCGGCAGTGAGGAATCGCCGATATAGATAATGTCTGCAGACAGCAGCTGGTTGAACGGCACATCATCGCGAATCATGCCGATGACCGTCGCGCTGTAGTCATTCAGTGGTGCGAACACGGTCTGGTCGCGGTTGGTCCAGGGCGTGGCGAAATTTTTCAGCGTTACGTTATAGAAAGCGCTGTTGGCCATCGCCATGTCGGCAGCGCCGAGGGCGTTATTGCCAACAATCGCAGCCTCCATGGCGTTCAGAACGGTATTCGATGGCGGCACACCGGCGATGCGATCGTGGATTCGCTTGGCCTGTCTGCGCTCCATGTCACCGGCCATGGCTGTAGATGTCATCGACATCAGTAGCCCCAGGAACAGCATTGTGGCCAGGCCCTGGATCAGGCCACGCGTAATCAAAGTGACTGTCTTGTATTGATATTTCATCCGTCTTGCCCCGGTATTACTGCCTTGAACGCCAGCATTCGGCCTGTGTTGATAAATCCTGATGCGAACAGGTCTGATTTTCTGTGACACGGGTCTCGTTTTAGCCACCCCGGACAAGAAAACCGCCTGGCAACGGCCGTTGTGGCGAAAACGGGATGCCAGTCACACTTTTTTGCCTGACTTCACCCCAAAATGCCTTATGTACGACTGATTTAGACGCTGTGGCGCGCAGAACAGCCGCCCGCATGACGCGCATGGTCCGTTGATGCGAAAAACTGACAGATGCCCTTAAGGTTTGCCGGATAGAGAGCCGATCACCCATGAATATGAACACACCCAGCCCAGTCCATCGTCTCCGTCGCCTGTTAACCCGTTCATGCAGTAGCGTGCTTGCAGGCCTGCTGCTGGTCGCCTGCGGCGGTAGCGGCAGTGGCCAGGATCCCGACCCGCTGGTCGAGGACTACGGCATCGCCTATGTCATACGGCCGCTGGAACTCGACCTGGCCGGCAACCAGATACAGCCCGATATCCGCGAGATCGAGGGCTTCACGCCCGGCGGCGATCTCTACTACCGTGACCTGGCCTCGCCCAGCGCGTCCACACGCAACATCACCGGTGTGGTGACGGGCGGCATGGGTGACGTCAAGGATGTGGAGGTCTCGTACGATGGCACCAAGCTGCTGTTTTCGCTGCGCCTTGACGACATTCCGAATGTCATGCGTGACCAGCAGAACAAGTGGGATCTCTACGAATACGATATACCCGGGGACACGCTGACGCGCCTGACCACGCCAAATACCTCGCTGCTGGGTGACGACGTCGCGCCGCACTATCTGCCCGATGGCAGGATCATCTTCTCGTCTAACAGGCAGGTAAAGTTCCGCCAGATCATGATCGACGAGAGCAAGGGTACCGGCCCGTTCTATGCCCTGGACGAGAACCGCAACGAGCACGCCATGATGCTGCATGTCATGAACGGTGACGGCAGCAACATCAGACAGGTTTCATCGAATCCGAGCCACGACCTTGATGCACTCGTACTCGAGAGCCAGGCCAATCCGCTGGAGTCCGGCAAGGTGGTATTCAGCCGCTGGGACAACATGGGCGGGCGTGAGCAGATCAGCCTGTACAAGATGAATCCGGACGGTACGGATCTGCAACTGTTGTATGGCGCGCACAGTCATGACACCGGCACCAACGCCGCCACCGTGCAGTTCCTGCAGCCGCGCGAGATGCCGGATGGCCGGCTGATGACGGTGATGCTGCCGTTCGCCAATTCCAGTCGCGGCGGCGACCTCGTGCTGATCGATACCCAGAACTATATCGACAACACCTTCCCGACCGCGGTCAACATCGGTGTGCTATTCGGCCCGGCACAGGCGGCGGCAACCACCAATGTGATTCATACCGATAACACGATTTCACCGGGTGGCCGCTTCATGTCGGCCTGGCCGCTGCTTGACGGCACCGACCGCGCGATGATCAGCTGGAGTGCCTGTCGGCTGGTCGAGAACACCCAGATCGTGCCCTGTACCCCCGCACGGCTTGCCGACCCGGCAGCCGTCGAGGCGAATCCGATCTACGGCATCTATATCCATGACATGGACAACAACACGCAGATCCCGATCGTGATACCGCAGGAAGACTTCCTGTTCACCGATGTGGTCGCGGTTGCCCCGCGTACGGTCCCCAACTTTATCCCGGACGGGGTGCCCGGCGTGGATCTCGATCTCGCGGCCGAGGACGCGGACGCCGGCATCCTGAACATCCGCAGTGTCTATGACCTGGACGGTGTGGATGATGTGAGCAACCAGAATCCTGCATTCGCGGATATCGCCACCCTCGCCGATCCGGCACAGTCGGTGGCCGATGACCGCCCGGCCCGCTTCCTGCGCATCGTCAAGAGCGTCGGCATGCCGGACAATGACACCAAGCAGATCCCTGGCACCGCCTTCGGCGCCAGCGCCCAGCAGCTGATGCGCGAGATCGTCGGTTACGTGCCAATCCAGCCCGATGGTTCGGTGCGCACCTATGTGCCGGCCAATGTACCGCTGGCGATCAGCGTGGTCGATCGCGATGGTCGACGCATCACCCCCCGCCACCAGAACTGGCTGCAGTTCAAGCCCGGCGAGGAAGTGACCTGTAACGGCTGCCATGATCACGCCAGCGGCACGCCGCACGGTCACCCTGAAGCGCCGGACACGGCCTATGCCGGCGCACCAGCAAGCGGCCTGTTCCCGAATACCAACGCCGCATTGTTTGCCAATTTCACCGAGACGATGGCCGAGACACTGACACGCATCGATCCGAACGAGCTGTGGCCATCGATGGACCTGAACTATGTCGATGTCTGGACCGATCCATCAGTGCGGACACCGGATAATCCCCTCTTGCTGGCCTATGCACCGCCTGGCCTGACCACGCCGGCACCGAACACGGCCGCCTGTCAGCAGTCATCACCGCCACTACCGTCTCCATGGACCAGCCTGTGCCGCATCGTGATCCACTACGAGACCCATATCCACCCGCTGTGGAGCGTCAGCCGTGGTGCTGCGGGTGTCAACACCTGCACTAACTGTCACAACACTGCTGCCCCTGCCGCCGAGCTCGACCTGGCCAACGGACCTGATGCAGTCGTTCCCGAGCATTTCAACGCCTACCGCGAACTCCTGTTTACGGACACCATCCCGGGACCGATCGATCCGATCACGATGCTGCCAACTACGATCACGATTTTCCCTTCCATGTCGTCCGCCGGGGCATTGGCCAGCAACACGTTTTTCTCGCGTTTTGATGCCGGTGGCACACACGCCGGATTTTTGACTGCTGAAGAATTACGGCTGCTGGCCGAATGGCTGGATATCGGTGCGCAGTATTACAACGATCCGTCGGTTGTACCGTAGCCGTAACTGCGCCGTAACTTTTAAAAAAGTTGATTAATTTGTGACGACGAATGCCGTTTGCAATGCATTTTGGGTGCGCATCACTGTCCTCGTGGCATGCATGCTCCAGTGCCTGGCGAGTGCCGCGGTGCAGGCCGAGGTGCGCTATTTCCAGGCGCGGATCCATGAGCCGTATATCGAGCTGCATACCGGCCCGGGTCGCGGTTTTCCGGTGTTCCACGTGGTGGATCGCGGCGAGCTGGTTGAGGTCATCAAGCGGCGCACGGACTGGTTCATGCTGCGCACGGCAAAGGGCAAGGAAGGCTGGGCCAGGCGTTCGGCGATGGCGCTGACGCTGACCCCGGCTGGTGAAAAGACCGCATTTGCGGAGGCCAACTTCGGCGACTTCTCGCGACGTCGCTGGGAGGCCGGCGTGATGGCCGGTGACTTCGAGGGGGCCGACATCATCACGGCCTATGGCGGCTACATGGTGACGCGCAACCTGTCGGTGGAGCTGCAGATGTCACAGGCATTCGGAAATTTCTCCGATGCACTGAGTGCCAGTATCAACCTGCTGGCCCAGCCATTCCCGGAATGGCGGGTATCGCCCTTCTTCCTGCTGGGGACCGGGGCGATCTACACCGACCCGAAGGTCACGCTGGTGAATGAAGAAGATCGCACGGAACAGATTACCAATGTCGGGGTCGGCCTGCGTGTTTATCTCACGCGGCGTTTCATATTCAGGGCCGAGTACCAGAATCATGTCATCTTGCAGGACACGGATGACAACCAGGAGATAGACGAATGGAAAGCAGGATTTGCATTTTTCTTCTGAGGTCAGTGTGCGTAGTGGCGTTGCCTGCCCTGTTGGGCGGCTGCTCTTGGTTGCGTACGTCGGAAGATGAGCCTGTGTATACCGAGGCCGAGCCTGTCATCAAGCCGAATATCGAACGGCGCACCATCACCGAGGCGGATATCGATTCCGAGGACTTCGAGGTCGGCGCCTATATCGGTGTACTGAGCATTGAGGATTTCGGCAGCAACGTGGTTTATGGCGTACGCGGCGACTATCACATCACCGAGGATTTTTTTGTCGAACTGGCGGCTGGTACCTCGGAGGCCGGTGATACCAGTTACGAAACTCTTAGCGGTGGTGCGCAGATCCTCAGCGATGACGATCGTGACTTTACCTATTACAACATCTCGGTCGGCATCAACATCCTGCCCGGTGAGAGCTTCATCGCCAACAAGTATGCCTTCAACAGCGGCCTGTACCTGATAGGGGGTGTCGGTGACACCGAATTCGCCAATGACAGTCACTTCACGGTCAACCTGGGCGTGGGCTACCGCTTCCTGCTCAACGACTGGGTCTCATTGCGCGTGGACTTCAAGGATTACATCTTTGATTCGGACCTCCTGGGTAACGACAAGAGGACACACAACCTGGAGGGAACAGCCGGGTTGTCGATATTTTTCTGATTAGGAGAGTGATATGAAGATGCAACACACACGATTCATGCAATACCTCGCCGGTGCGGCAGCGGCCCTACTGCTGACCGGTGGCGTCGTCGCGGGTGTCATGAATACCCCGGCCCCGGATTTTACGCTGAAAAGCCACAGCGGCCAGAATCTGAAGCTGAGCGAGCATCGCGGCGAGGTGGTGCTGATCAATTTCTGGGCGTCCTGGTGCGGTCCCTGCCGGCAGGAGATGCCGCTGCTGAGTGAATTGCACAATAAGTACAAGGCGCTCGGTTTTACTGTGCTCGGCGTCAATGTCGAACAGGATCCCAGCGAGGCGAAGAAGCTGCTGCGTGAGAACCCGGTCAGCTTCCCGGTGCTGTTCGATAACGACAGCGTTGTCAGCAAGCAATACGACGTGGTCGCGATGCCCAGCACGGTGCTGGTCGATCGCAACGGCAAGATGCGCTTCCTGCACAAGGGCTACAAACCGGGCGAGGAAGAGATCTACCTGGAAATGGTCCGCAGCCTGATCAGGGAATGACATGCCGATAATACGCATCGCCAGTATTTGCATGCTGCTGACCGGCCTGTTGGCGGGTTGCAGCCCGATCGAGCCGTGGGTGAAGCCCTATGAACGGGCACACCTCGCGGACCCGATCATGAGTTTCAGTACTGATCCTGTGTCATCGGCGTATATCAAACATGTCTACGAGGCGCGTGAGGGTGCGCGTGGTGCCAGTGGTGGTGGTGGTGGCGGGTGTGGCTGTAACTAGACAGTTAAACGTGCGCTTTGCCGGACTTTGCCTGATGCTGGTTGGCTCGGCTGCCGGTGCCGCCGTGTTACCCGATGACCGGGCCGATGCGCTCTACCATTCGTATGAAGGTGGTGGCGTGGAGATTACCGGTCCGTCGCTGTTGGTACTAAAGAAGTTTGGCCAGAGTGTTGCCGTGACCGGTAATTATTATGTCGACTCGATTAGCAGTGCCTCGATTGACGTCGTCACCACGGCCAGCCCCTATACCGAGCAGCGTACCGAATATTCCGGGACTATCGACTACCTGCACGGCAATTCGGTCATGAGCCTGTCGTACGGCAATAGCAGTGAGAGCGACTACGAGGCCAATACCGCCAGCTTTGGCATCAGCATGGACATGTTCGGCAACATGACCACAGTGACCATTGGCTATGCTTATGGCTGGGACACGGTGGAGCGGAGTGACCTCTCGACGTTTTCCGAGGATGTGCGCCGCCACAACTACCGGGTGGGCGTCTCGCAGGTGCTCACCAAGGACATGATCCTGGAAATGAATTACGAGGGCATCACCGACGAGGGCTTTCTGAATAATCCCTATCGACAGGTACGCTATGTTGACTCCATAGTTCCAAGTGGCGTTGGTTATCAGAATGAAGTGTACCCGAATACCCGTACCAGCAGTGCCGTGGCCCTGCGCTCCAAATACTACCTGCCCTGGCGTGCCGCACTACTCGGCGAGTATCGCTACTTTACCGACACCTGGGACATCGATGCGCATACCTTCAAGCTGGGGTATACCCATCCACTGGCCGGCGGCTGGAAGGTGGAGGGCAGCTACCGCTTTTACACCCAGGATGCCGCCGATTTTTACAGTGACCTGTTTCCGTTCGTGGATGCACAGAACTTCCTTGCACGCGACAAGGAACTCAGCAACTTCACCAGCAACACCCTTGGCGTCAAGGTCAGTTATGAATTTATCAAGGACGGCTGGCGTGCAGTCGACCGTGCCAGCCTCAATCTTGCCTACGACTACATCTGGTTCGACTACGATGATTTCCGCGATGCAAGGCAGACCGACCCGGTGACGCAGCCGGCCGGTACCGAGCCGCTGTATGACTTCACCGCGGGCGTGCTGCAGCTCTACCTCTCCGTCTGGTTCTGAAGAAAATCCACCATAACCGTTTTCAGGGAATTGCAGGAGCGGATCGCATCCGCGAATCAATCTTTGACATCCCCGCGCAGGCAGGGATTCACCCATAGACGACTGGGTGAGGCTCCGAACTGGATTCCCGCTCCCCGCCTCCGCGGGGACAAGCTTCGCGGAAATGACGGCAGAAAAGTCGTACCTTCCAGGTGCACCTACCTCTTTATGGTATACGGAAGTTACCCGTGTGCAATGGGCTTGTCGGTGAACAGAAAGTCCTTCAGTTCCTTGTCAAAGGCCGGATCCTGGCGGCGGATCCATTCCAGCACCATCGCGGCATGCTCCTTTTCCTCGTCACGGTTATGTGCAAGGATTGCCTTCAGTCCCGCATCCTTGCAGGCATCGACCCGCTGGTTGTACCAGTCAACGGCTTCCAGTTCCTCCATCAGCGAGATGATGGCGCGATGCATATCGCGGGTGTCGGCCGTGAGTTCATCAACGGGTTCGTGATAGCCTTCGTTTGCCATGTCTGTTCTCCTTTCCCGGCAATCCGGTTCACTGTGGTATGACGTAATTGTCAGTGCCTTGCTGGCGGTCCTGTTGCTGTGCCTGCATGGTTGTAGCGGACCGCAGCTACAGGCACGCCCCGACAAACCGGTGGTGCCTGCGTCCCTGGAAGACGATGCCATGGTCATGCAGGACGGTTATCGTCTGCCCCTGCATCGCTGGTTGCCGGCGGAACGACCCCGTGCCGTGGTGCTCGCCCTGCACGGCTTCAATGACTACAGCAACGCCTTTGCCGGTACCGCAAGCTACTTGATGCAACAGGCAATTGCAATCTATGCGATCGACCAGCGGGGCTTTGGCCGCTCGGCACAAACCGGCATCTGGGCAGGCGAGACGCGCATGCAGGACGACCTGCTGGATGCTGCCCGATTGCTATGCAAACGCTATCCGGATACGCCGCTGTACCTGTTTGGCGAGAGTATGGGGGGCGCCGTCATCCTGGGGGCGGCAACGATACTGCACCGAACCTGTGCAGCGGGTGTCATCCTGTCCGCGCCGGCGGTGTGGGGCTGGCAGACCATGCCCTGGTGGCAGGGCGTCCTGCTGCGCCTGACGGCGCATGTGGCACCGGCGTGGACAGTGACTGGCGAGGGGCTCGATATTCGGCCCTCGGACAACATCGACATGCTGCGTGCGCTTGGCAGGGATCCGCTGGTCATCAAGGAAACCCGCATCGATACCATCTACGGTCTGACCAACCTGATGCAGGCGGGCTATGCCGGCAGTGAGCAACTGCAGCTGCCGACCCTGCTGCTGTACGGTGAGCATGATGAAATCATCACACCCGTGCCCGTGTGCGGAATGCTCGAAAAACTGAATGATTTTTCAGCCGTTGGCTGGCGCATGCTGATGTACCCGGAGGGTTTCCACATGCTGACAAGGGATTTACAGGCAGAG
>Ga0265309_10000159_pt1 | contig 24377 bp, 22 predicted proteins | sample Helome_FD_192492 | JGI IMG/M metagenome (GOLD analysis project Ga0265309, IMG submission 192492) | Marine sediment microbial communities from subtidal zone of North Sea - Hel_20160524 (Illumina Assembly) | ecosystem: Environmental > Aquatic > Marine > Subtidal zone > Sediment ...
CGCAGTTTCTGTTGTTTGAGTTAGCATGTATTATTTTTCTTATTATAAATATAATCTATTGAGGCCATGTATGGGTAGCGGTATCTGCATTAAGTTTACGTAGGTTTAACGGAAAATTTTTGGATTTTTATACAGTTTACAGGGCACACTTCGACACACTTTCCGCAGCGTACGCAGTTATCATAATCTATTACTATACCTGTCGCTTTATTATAGTTAGTACTGTAATTGGCTTTAATCTTTCCATTTTCAAATTCGATATCCCCCGACGTTAATCGAATGCAATCTACGGGCATAGCATCGATACATTTCATGCAATAAATGCATTGGTCTGCATTTATTTCGAACTGATAGTGACATAGGTAGCAACGTTTTGCTTCAGTATGGGCATCTTTATTTGTAAAGCCTGACTCTACTTCCTGTTTTAATCCTATAGGCATTTTCGTAGTAGGCATGGGTACTTCAGGGATATAGTTGTCTTCGAGTTTTCGTTTCCAATCACCTATGGATACAGGTTTTAGTGTTAGTTTTTCTTCCGGGGGAGCAGTTAGTTCCAGGTCTTTTAAGATTTGTTTAGCACTTTGTCTTCCTGCAGCACAGGCCTCAATGACCGTTCCGCTGCCGTCTCGAAAATCACCCGTTAAATATAGTTTTGAATTTTTTTCGGAGAGGGCTGAAAAATCGGCCTTATCGTCAGCTTCTTGCCCAATGGCGAAAATAATGAGATCGGCATTGAGTTGAATAAAAGGGCTGGGGTTTTTGTGAGTGCGACTCGTTTCCTCCATAGAATTATACGAAAATTTGATGGAAGAAACGCGATCGTTTTCCAGCACAATTTCTTGCGGCGTATATTGAAAAACACTGCGGATACCTTCGCTTTCCAGGGCTTGTATTTCGTTGGGTCCAACGCGCATATGTTTTATCGTGCGCCGGTAGACAAGGGTAACTTCTGCAGCACCTTGACGGAGGGCGCTTCGAGCACAATCTACGGCGGTGAATCCCCCGCCAATAACAACAACATGCTCAGGAGAAGCGCCTTGTTGACCCTTGTTTGTGCGTTCCATATATTCAAGCCCTTGAACGGCTTTGTCGAAGTTTGCGTTTTCTGCTTCAAGCAGCTTGGCTCGCATACAACCGCCTGCGATGACAACAGCATCGTATTGCGTTTGGAGCTCTTGTAATTCTTTTTGCGTATGTATCTTAACGTTCGTTTTGAGCTCAACCCCTAAGTCTAAGATCGATTGAATGTCTTCGTTTACGACGTCGCGCGGTAGTCGAAATTCAGGGATTCCATACTGTAACATTCCACCTGCTTGGTCGAACTGTTCAAGCACTGTTACTTTACAACCGGCGAGGGCAAGATCATTTGCGGTGGTCATGCCAGAGGGGCCAGATCCTATTATGCAAACCTGCTTCCCGTTAGGTTTTTCACACTGGGGCAACGTTTTTATTTCACATAAGTCTGAAGCAGCGCGCTTTAAAAAACAAATTTGGACAGCGGTGCCCAGGTTGTTGAGGCCATGCCGGCACGCGGGTTCGCAAGGGCGGTGGCAGACACGGCCAAGTACGCCGGGAAATACATTGTCCCGCCTGTTAATGGCTTGGGCTTTATCCATATCTCCATCACGGATAGCCTCAATATAACCGGGGATATCTGTACGTATAGGGCAGGCTTCCCTGCAGGGAACACAGACATCATATTGTTGTTGAAGAAGTTTTTGTTCCATTAATCTGCTTCCGGTGAGGTTGTGTGTGGGCAGCATATCGGCGCGGCACCAAATTCTTCAGGAATGGAAGGGCTTACATATGGAATGCCCAATGCCATACCGCGTATAATGAGAAAGCCTCCTGCAACGAGGGTAAATAAAGGAGTAATTTTTGCCCAGTTGAGGCGTTGGGTAGGAGTTTTTAGCTTATGGCTTGCGGTAGAGACAAGGAAAAGGGCCGGGATCGTTCCAAGTCCGAAGATCAGCATATAAACAGCAGAGGCTCCAGGCGATGCGAGTAAACTGGCTGCGGCCATAGAAGTGTAGACCAGTCCGCATGGTAACAGGCCATTCAGCATGCCTGCAACGAACATACTTTCGGCATTGGGTTGTCTTAAAAAAATAGCGGTTGTTTTCTGCAAGAATTTAAATGTGGATAAAACGGGCGGAAGCACGACTAATTTCTTGCGTGCTAAGTAGGCTGCAATGAGGACGACTCCAAAGAAAATAGAAATAAATTGTTGAAGACCCGATTGGTTAAACGCGAAACCTAAGCTTCCTGAAAAAAGACCAAGCAGTGCATAGGTGGAGACTCTACCGGTATGATAGTAAAAATGAGTTAGAGATGTTCTGGGAGATTTCCCCATGGGAATGATTGCAGCAAGGGGGCCGCACATGCTGATGCAATGAAGGCTTCCAGCCAAGCCTAATACCAAGGCGCTTAGATAACGTGCATCATGAAAGAAGCCGCTCATAATTGAATCCTCTTTTCCAATATATAGGTTTCTCCTGCATGAACCCACTTTAATGCGGCTTTCCAATTTCCCCGCGCAGATCCTTTAAGCGAAATCCGTTGCGTGGCTTGATCATCCAGCGTGATGTCGAAGTGCAAATCTTGTTGCTGATCTGCAGGGTAATATAAATGCAGTTTTAGGGCCTCACTGTTTTCAGACAGGCTTTTGGGGAACTGCAGTATGATTTCATGTGCTGTGAGATCTGTAGAGATGCGGGGTTGTTCCTGTAATGTTTTTGTCCGGCGCAAGGCATTAAGATGATCTTCATAGGCAATTTCATGGTTATAGTAATCTGACCTGACGAGTTCATAGCTTTCGCGACTGAGTAATACCCCAACGGTGATGACGGTAATTGCAAACAAGATTAAAAACAGAGTGACTCCAATGGGCCAAAAATTTATATCTTTTGTTTTCATTATAAGTTCTCTTGTTTTCCCAGGTTAGGCCCAATGAATTTTGTTTTTATCCGGTCGGTTATTTCACCTTCATTTAAAACCAACACTTCGAGGTTCAGCGGGCTCTTATTTGCGACCTCTCTGGGCAAGGTAATGATTACTGAAGAACGACCATGTTCTCCGGGCTTAATATTTATTTCATTCCCTGCAACGAGCAAGGTTCCTTCTGGGGGCTCTATCAACTTTAGGGTTAACTTCATACCCCGATTACTTTTGTTTATTAGGCGTAGGTTATATATATTGTTGATTTCGCCCGTAGGCAGCTCCTGATACCAGGTACCGGGTGTCCTAAAAAGGTTCGCTTCCACGGGGGTTTTATTAATAAAGAGAATGACCAGCAGCGTTAAAAGTGCGGTGAGAATAGTTGAGTATATAGCCAGTCGCGGGGTGAAGCGCATGCGTTCACCTTTTGAAATATTATTGTGAGAGGCATAACGAATCAAGTTGAGTGGCTGCCCTATTTTTTCCATCACAGAATTACAAGAGTCTATGCAGGCGGCGCAATTGATGCATTCCATTTGGGTTCCATTTCGGATATCTATACCCGTGGGGCAAACTTCCACGCACATGTTACAGTCAATACAATCTCCCAAGCCACGCACCTTACGTTGTTCAGGGTTTTCGTCTAATTCTAGGGGGCCTCGCTTATCTCCCCGCAACCAATCATAGGAGATGACGATAGATTGATCACTCAAGAGGACAGACTGAATGCGTCCATAGGGGCAAACAAAGGTACAGGCTTGCTCTCGGAAGCGGGCGAACAGGGCAAAAAATAGAAAGGTAAAAATAATCATCGCCGTTAGACCACGCAGATGACTTAAGGGGGGATCTGTAAGAATTTTGATCATGGCTTCGCTGCCAATAACATAGGAGAGAAGTAAGTTGCTTATGATAAAAGAAAGCACGAAAAAGATCGTTAGTTTTAATCCTTTCCTCATGAGTTTGTTAAAACTCCAGGGGGCCTTAGCTAAGGCCTTTTGTTGACGTGAATCTCCTTCAAGCCAATATTCAATTTTTCTAAATACCATTTCCATTAAGATGGTTTGAGGGCAGAGCCAACCACACCATATTCTCCCAAACACGGCAGTAAATACAACCAGCATAAACATACCCGTAACCATGGCGAGGGCGAAAAGATGAAAGTCTTCAGGCCAAAACATAAAGCCAAAGATGGATGCTTTTCGTTCGAGCACATTAAACATTAAGATCGGGTTTCCGTTAATGCGTAAAAAAGGTCCCGTAAACAGAAGCACCAAAAGAAAATAACTTAACCATGACCTGAGACGATAAAAGTTAACGGTTCCTTTTGCTTTCCGAGCCGAGGCAGGTGGTTGTCTTGGAAAGAGCCACACTCTTTTTCCACTCTGGTCAACCGTGGGGATGGAATCCCTATAAGCTTCAGGCGTCGGACTGTTCGTTTCTTTTAGCATCGTTTTGTAACTAAGGGCAGCTTAGGTTTTTTCATTCTCATAGTCTATACTGTCTGATCCGATATGCTGAGTGCCTTCCGGGGCTTTTCCATTTGCCGGATTTGTTCCTCGCAAGGTATAAATATAGCTACATACGGCTTCGATCTCTTCTGGTTTAAGTATGGGCTTCCAGGAAATCATCCCTTTTTCAGGAACACCTACTGTAACTACGTTTATGGTTTCTTCAAAGGAAGCACCATGGATCCAAGAATCATCAGTTAAGTTGGGACCCACTAAGCCTGCCCCTGTAGCCGTATGGCATGCAAAACAGTGTGTAGTATACACTTTTTCACCCGCAGATAAAACGGCCTCATCCGTTGAGGGCGCAGTCATGGCTGTGCGTTCTACGGTAACTTTATTAGCGTTGTTCTCGACCTGTGTGAGTTGATGCTTTTCAAGTGACTGTGCATATTTTTCTTCAGGTAGAAGTCCTTTGTCTGCTACGTGATAATAGATGAAATATACGATTCCAAAAATGGTGGTAAGATAAAATATCCATAGCCACCAGCGAGGAAGCTGATTATCCAGTTCTACTATACCATCGTATTCATGTACCTGTTGTTGGTTCGGGTCTTCGTTATGCATGGTAGTTATCTCCTGAGTGCTCTTTTTCTATTGTATCCAGAGGTAGTTGTTGCATGTGTTTAAGGTGAGTTTTGCGCAAGCTGCATACCCAGAATAACATTCCTATAAAGAAAGACATAAATAAACCCAGGGACAGGATGGCGTAAAGGTCTACGCCATTAATATGATTTAGAACGGCTTTAATCATTATTTTTCTCCTTTAATATCTGTTCCAAGTCTTTGAAGGTAGGCAATTAACGCAATGATTTCTTTATCAGAAGCAACGGTCATATTCGCCTTGGATAAATTAGCTGCGATAGCCTTCGCTTGTATATTTAACTCTTTAAGCACCACCTCTTCATAACCTTCCGGATAGGGCACACCGAGTTTCCTCATGGTTGTAATTTTACGTTCAAGCGAATCATTATCCAGTGTGTTTTCTATGAGCCATGGATATTTAGGCATAATAGAACCCGGCGAAGTTGAGCTCGGATCTATCATATGCCGGTAATGCCAGGCATCAGGATATTTTTTTCCAATGCGGTGGAGGTCAGGACCAATTCGTTTAGAGCCCCAGAGGAAGGGGTGATCATATACAAATTCGCCAGCTTTAGAGTAGGTGCCATAGCGTTCGGTTTCGTTTCTAAAGGGGCGAATCATTTGAGAGTGGCAGCCGACACAGCCCTCTCTGATATAGAGGTCTCTTCCTTGAAGTTCGAGGGCTGTATAGGGTTTTACACTTGTGATAGTTGGGATATTGCTTTTCACCATAAATGTAGGAATCATTTCTACCATTCCGCCGATTAAAATAGCAATAAGAGATAAGCAGGTGAAGATGATTGGCTTTCTTTCCAGCGCACGGTGTCGGTAGGGGTGTTGATCATCTTCCAGGTTGAATGAAGGCAGTTCATCTGGCTCTTCCCCATTGTCTTCTCGTGCATCGATAATTTTAACTATGTTGAAAACGAGCAGTACAATACCGATTAGAAATAAGATGCCGCCAGGAATTTGCATTTCATTACTGGGCAATACGTACGCGCCGATATAGATAAAGAAAAGAGAGGTTCCTGTGATTAGAATTGATTTTAACCCCAGTGCACGATGAGGATAATAATACTTTTCAATATCGGTGGTGATGGGCTCAAGTGCAGGAGCTTCTGCGACCGTTTCTTCCTCCAGTTCACCTTTCTTCATAGTCTTAATAAGGTTAATAGACATCAGGATAGCGCCGACGATGTATAAGAGGCCTCCTGTGGCACGCATCCAGTACATGGGAATTATTTGAGTGACGGTTTCGAGGAAATTAGGATAGGCCAAGAACCCTTCAGCATTAAATTGTTTCCACATTAAACCCTGGGTTACTCCTGCCCAGTACATCGGAACAACATAAACAAGGATACCTGTGAGGCCAATTGCAAAATGGTAGTTAGCCAATTTTTTAGAATATAGAGGCGTTTTATATAAGGTGGGTATAATCCAATAAAGTAAACCGAAGGTAAAGAAACCGTTCCAGCCTAACGCTGCAGTATGCACGTGAGCAATCGTCCAGTCTGTATAATGAGATAGTGCATTTACGCTTTTTATCGCCATCAAGGGGCCTTCTAATGTCGCCATTCCGTAGGAGGTAACAGCAACCACAAAGAATTTCAGTACAGGATCTTTTCTGACCTTGTCCCAAGCACCTCTCAGGGTAAGTAAACCGTTTAACATGCCTCCCCAGGAGGGGGCGATAAGCATGAGCGAGAAAACCATACCCAAAGATTGGGCCCAATCAGGCAGAGAGGTAAATAAGAGATGGTGTGGTCCTGCCCAAATATAGAGAAAAATTAATGACCAAAAATGGATGATGGATAAGCGGTATGAAAAGACAGGACGATCTGCCGCCTTGGGTAGAAAGTAATACATAAGGCCGAGGTAGGGAGTTGTAAGAAAGAACGCGACTGCGTTATGACCATACCACCACTGAACAAGCGCATCTTGTACTCCCGCATAAACGGAATAACTTTTAAAGAGCTCAACCGGAACGGCTAAAGAATTTACAATATGGAGTACCGCAACGGTTATTACTGTTGCAATGTAAAACCAAATGGCCACATACATATGTCGCTCTCGGCGACGAATAATAGTGCCAAAGAGGTTAATGGCAAAAATTACCCAAATTACGGTGATGAGTACATCAATGGGCCATTCAAGTTCCGCATACTCTTTGGAACTCGTTTTACCTGCCGGCAAACTAATCGCCGCGCATACAATGATAAATTGCCAACCCCAAAAGTGTATCCGACTCAGCAGGTCATTAAACATGCGTGCTTTACATAAACGTTGCAGTGAATAATAGACTCCCATAAAAATGCCATTACCTACAAAGGCAAAAATCACCGCGTTGGTGTGGAGGGGGCGGACGCGTCCGAAGGTTAACCACGAAATGTCAAAGTTTGCTTGAGGGAGGCATAATTGAATTGCAAGTAACAATCCTCCGAGCATGCCGACTAATCCCCAAATAACTGTGGCGACCGCAAAATTGCGCACTATTCGGTTATCATATTTAAAGGTTTCAATCGTTGTCATGGTGTTCATCCTTTTCGTTTTTCTTTTTGTCCCTCTTTCGTGAGAGTGGTTGTTCATGTAAAATACGGAGACTTGGAGTATTGTTATCCTGGAATTGTCCAGAGCTCGCCGCCCATAAAAAGGCGATTAAAAATACCGCCGCCAGCGAGATGCTTAAAATAACCAGAATAATTATTGCACTCATGCAAGCACTCCCGTTCTGCGTGCAGCCCATCTTGTCGCCAGCGTTGCAAAGACGACAATCGTGATGGAGCTTAATGGCATAAGTATGGCTGCGGTAATAGGGGTTAAGCGATTGCTTGCCGCGAAGGCGAACCCGGCCAGGTTATAGCAGATAGATAAGGCAAAACTAAACTGAACGACCCGCCGTGTGGCTTTAGTGAAAAGCAAAAAATTGGGGAGGTCGCTTAATGCTTTAGCATCTAGTATAGCATCACAGGCAGGGACAAATGCCTGAACATCATCGGTTAATGAAATGCCCACATCGCTCTGACGAAGAGCGCCTGCATCATTTAAGCCATCACCAATCATTGCGATTGATTGCTCACCCTTTTGTTGTAAGCGAGTCACCGCATCGAGTTTATTATGAGGGGTTTGAGACACGAGAACTTCATCGCAAAAAGGAAACAGGCTTTCTAGGGCGCGGGTGCCTTCGGCGTGATCTCCGGTAAGAAGGCTGAGTTTATATTTTGTAGAAAGTTTTTTAAAGATGGATTGAATGCCAACGCGTTGTTTGCTGCAAAAAGTAAATGCGCCTACATAGGTCCCATCAATGGCTATGTACACAGAGTGTTTATCAGAGGAATCGTCTTTTAATGAGTGTATATTCAGTTCCTGCATCCAGGGCTTAGAACCAAGATGAATCTTGTGGCCTTCAACAATGGCACTTAAGCCTTTACCTGAAACTTCAGAAAATTCAGTGAGCTTATTTGAGCTCGGGATATCTTCTAGTGAAGCGGTTAATTCTTTGCTTAACGGGTGCATTGACTGGCTGGAAGCCGTTTTAATCCAGCTGAGTTTTTCTTCTGAAAAGTGTTCTGTGGAGTAGCTCATTTGGGAGGCTCCTTTTTCAGTCAGTGTTCCTGTTTTATCAAAAAGTAAGTGGGTAACATGGGCCATTTGATCCACCACATCGGTAGATCGCAGGTAGAAATGCCGGCGTCCCAGGATGCGCATAGCCTGCCCGAAGGCAAAAGGTGCTGAAAGAGCTAAGGCACAGGGGCAGGCCACGATTAAAACGGCAACCATAGATGTTAATGCCGCAGAGGGGTTTTGTCTAAGCCAGTATGTTGCAGTAGCTAACGCTAAAATTATGACTACCGGTGTGAAATAGTGACTTGCCGTTTCAGTGATAGATAGGCGGCTGTTTTCCTTTTTAAATGCAGCATGATTCCAAAGTGAAGTGAGGTAGCTTTGCGAAACAGGCTTAATTATTTCGACGTCTAAAGCGGTTCCGCATTGGCGTCCGCCCGCATAGAGGTGATCCCCGCTATGATGAAGCTGAGGTGCAGACTCGCCAGTGACAAAACTGTAATCAATCATCGCGGCGCCCTTTAGAAGAATACAATCTGCAGGAATGAGTTCATGATTTCTAATTCTGATTCGGTCCCCTATAATCAAATCATTAATCGGAAGAACCTGTTCTTTTTCAGCCTCCAGGCGCCGTGCCATAAGAGGAAAATAAGAGCGGTAATCTCGATCGAAAGAGAGGGCATCTGTGGTGCGCCGCTGATACCACTTTCCTATTAGAAGGAAAAAGACCAAGCCGCATAGACTATCTAAATAGCCAGACCCTAAACCACTGATTAAATCGTAAAGGCTTTGTAAAAAAAGAGCGCTTAAGCCCAACACAATGGGCAGGTCTATGTTTAATCGCCTTTGCTTTAACCCGTTCCAGGAGTTTTTCCAAAATTCTGAAGAAGAGAAAACAAGCACCGGAAGACTGAGAATAAAACTAAGCGTACTGAATAAGGAGGAGAGGGGGGATGCTTGTGTAACCTCCATTCCAAGGTAAGTAGGAAAGCTAAAAAGCATTATGTTTCCGAAAGCAAAACCTGCGATTCCAATTTTTAGGAGAAGACGGTCTGGGTCTTTAGAGTTTGTCTTTTTATCAATACTCGCCAGACTTATATCCGGAGCATAACCTAGTTGGTCAAGCTGCTGAGCCAGGGCGGTTAGAGAAATAATGGAATCGTCAAAATTTATTCGTGCTTCTTTGCGAAGAATATCTACTTCCGTACGACCTATACCATCTACTAAGCTGTAGAGATTTTCAAGCAGCCAAACGCAGCCAGTACAATGAATAGAGGGTATCCGGAAGGTTACACGACAAAGAGAGCCTTGCCGATGATCAAGTATTTGGTTAGATATAGCCTCTTGGCTAAGCAATTCATAGGCGTTTTCATTATTAAAAATGACCGGTTGATGGGGCTCGCCTTCTTTTAAACGATAAAAGGCTTCCAGGCCTTCTTGGTGTAATAGAGCGTAGACCTTGCTACAACCTTGACAGCAAAAAACCTGTCCATTTTCAGAGACAGGATTCTCTGAGCACGGAGTTCCACAATGCAGGCATTTAGCTGCTTCCACTTCCTCAAAATCCGGCTTCGCGGTAAAAGTTTCGCTCATTGAAAAATCAAATTCCCTTAAATATAGGATATACGCTATCCTGTATAGGAAATGGCTAACAAATAGAAAAAATAAAAGCTATAGTAAAATAAGAATATAATGAGTAAAAAATCATTCGGCCGCTTAGCAATCCAGCGCTTGTCGACAGGGTAGATGTGGCGACCTGCGCCCATCCTGTTTTTATAGGTCAGGTGCCTCCAAAGTTGCTGGGTAAAGAGCGCGTTGTTGCACGTTTGAAAAAAATAGGTTAAAATGCAGGGGCGACATAAATAGCTGAACCTAGAACCAAGACACTGGCAAAAAATGAAACTGGGCATTCCCAACATCCTGAGTATAGTGAGAATCTTACTGATTCCCCCTGTGCTGTACTGTATTGTTCGCTGGCGCTCAGGCGAAGAGACATTCCGCTTTATCGCAGCGGGATTATTTTTCCTCGCCAGTTCTTTAGACGCCATAGACGGCTGGCTTGCGCGCAAGTTAAATCAAATAACGGACCTGGGGCGAATTCTCGATCCCCTCGCAGATCGATTTTTAATGGTTCTTTCTATCATCTTTCTGACCTATTGGAATTTTAACACGACGCTTATTTTGATCGTCACAGCGTATACAGTCGTCAATATCGCCAGAGATCTAATCGTCGGTGCGGGCTATGCCTTAATTAAACTGGTAGGTAAGTCTCCGCTTTCTGTAAAGCCTAGTATATTGGGAAAAGTATCCTGTGCGCTTCAATTTATTCTAATTCTACTCGTCTTTATCCAGGTCCCTCATAATATTTTAAATCCATTTTTATTGCTAAGTGGAATATTTGTGGTCTGTTCTGGGCTTCAATATGCGTTAGATGGTTATGCTCAGTATAAAAGCCATTCATAGGGATTAGTAGAATGTCAGAAGAATTGAATAACCGTACCATCGCCATAGTGGGTAGACCCAATGTGGGTAAATCTGCCTTATTCAACCGTTTAGTTGGGCGTAGAATTGCCATCGTACACGAGCAAAGCGGAGTCACACGCGACCGATTAGTCTGTGATGCGCGATGGAAACACGAACCATTCACCGTGATCGATACGGGCGGAATTGGCTATATTGATGGTTCACAACCAGAAGATGTAATCAATGAAGGCATTGTTGACCAAGCTGCCGTTGCCATTGAAGATGCATCCATCATACTCTTTGTCGTAGATACCACTGCGGGAATTTTACCTTTGGACGAATCAGTGGCAAAGTATCTGCATGACAGCGGCCGTAAAGTGTTTCTGTTGGCAAACAAAGCAGATGACCCCAGCTTCGATCTAAATGTAGTCGAATTTGAAAAGCTGGGCTTCCCGACGTTCTCCGTATCAGCCGAGCATAACCGCGGATTAGACGCTGTACTAAAGGTGGTGTGTAAAGAAATGCCCCCTCCGGACAAAGACTACATTCGTGCAGAAAATCCGCTCAAAGTGGCTATTGTAGGAAGACCCAATGCCGGCAAATCATCCTACATAAATCGCCTTATAAAAAACGAACGGATTATCGTTTCTGATGTAGCGGGAACAACTCGGGACGCGATCGATGTGCCCTTTACCATGAGTACAGGCAAAAACGAGCGCCATTACCTGCTGATCGATACCGCCGGCATGCGGAAAAAAACAAAAATTAAAGATACGGTTGAAAGCTTTTCTACCTTGCGTACCGAGCGCAGTATTCGTCGTGCGGACGTGGTTATTCTGATGATGGATGCAGAGACGGGACCGACCGATCGCGATAAGAAACTATCCGCCCTGATTAAAGAATGTCAAAAAGGCTGCATCATTATGGTGAACAAATGGGACCTTGCTCAGGAGCAGGGCATTACCCAGAAAAAATATGGAGAAGCCCTTCGGGAATCGCTTCCGTTTTTGAACCATGTGCCGGTGATCTTTGGCTCTGCCCTTTCTGGCTACAATTTAAAGAATACGGTTGAAGCCATCGACTATGTTGCCGGCCAGGTTTCCACCAAGATCAGTACCGGAGTATTAAATCGTATATTGCGCGATGCCTTTGATAAGACCCCCCCTCCATTTGTGAAGAGCCTGCGCTGTAAACTTTTTTACTGTACCCAGATTAGTACAAATCCCATTCGGATACGTCTCTTTGTGAACGATCCCAAGCGCATGCCGCAAACCTACGAGAAGTTTTTGGAGAACACCCTGCGTAAAAACTTTGGTTTAGAAGGGGCTCCAATTGTGCTCCAATGTACCGCGCGTCCAAAGAAAGAATATGATTGATTTCTAAAAGATTCTTCTTATAAGAATCGACCGCAATTTTTTGCGAATGTCAAAAGTTCATGTTAACATGAACACTATGTGCTCGGGTGGTGGAATGGCAGACACGTTAGCTTGAGGGGCTAATGGGGGTAACCCCGTGCAGGTTCGACTCCTGTTCCGAGCACCAACCTTCGCACCCTGTACCTAGCGTTAGCTTTCGCAGGACTACACCTAACGTGTGGAGCATGAAGCTATTCTTTCCACACTTGAATAAATCGATATCATAAGTTAAACTGCTCAATAAATTAAACAGGAGGAGAATGATGAATGCGAAACGGTTTTTATTTGCAGCGATCGCAGCCTTTGTTGCGACATTTATATTTGATATGCTGTGGCACGGTTTTTTGATGAAAGATATGTATGTAGCGACAGAATCTGTGTGGCGTCCTCAGTCTGAATGCAACATGAAGATCATGATGTTAAGCCAGGTACTTTTTGCTTTAGCGTTTACCTTTGGCTACACCCAAGTATTGAAAGGACTTAAATGCAAACGGGGAATTCAATATGGATTGATTATCGGGTTGATTTTGGCAATGCCCTCTTTGGGTACCTATTGTTATCTTCCGATCCCGTTAAAAATGTCGCTGCTTTGGATGCTGGCAGCCTTTTTGAAATGTGTTGTGGTGGGCATGGTCGTCGCCCTGATTTATAAGGCGAAATGCTCGAATGACAGCGCAGAAAATATTACATGAACTAAAAAAACAATCTGACCCATCCCTCATTGATCATGCCAAGCGGTTTTTTAAGACGGGGAAAGGGGAGTATGGTTACGGCGATACGTTTATCGGTTTACGTGTTCCCGACATAAGAGCCATAGCTAAAGAGTTTAAAGAAACACCTCTTTCTGAAGTAGAAAAATTGCTGCAGAACAAAGCACATGAAGCACGCATGTGCGCACTGGTAATACTTACTTTACGTTATAAAAAAAATAACGACGCAGTTTATGACCTGTACATGAAACAGCGAAATTTTGTAAATGGCTGGGACCTGGTGGATATTTCTGCCCCTAAAATTTCTGGCCCTTACTTGGTGGATAAGGACCGTTCCGTGTTGTATGAATTGGCCGCATCGGATGCTATGTGGGATCGGCGCATTGCCATGTTGTCCACCTTTACCTTTATTCGAAACAATGACTTAGAGGATACCCTTCGGCTGGCAGAGATAAACCTGCAGGATAAAGAAGATTTGATGCACAAGGCCACAGGTTGGATGTTGCGGGAACTGGGTAAAAGAGATAAGCCGATGCTGGATCACTTCTTGAAAAAGCACCTTGAGGAGATGCCGCGTACGATGCTGCGCTATGCAATAGAAAAATTTACGAAAGAGGAGCGGGGGCTCTACCTCTCTGGCGACATTAAATAGTATGAAAGAATATAGGATAAGTGACCATTTAGTATTAAAGCAGCCGGACCTTCTCTACGCGGAAGAACTGTTTCAGGTGGTGGACGCTAATCGTAGTTATTTAGGGCAATGGCTTCCTTGGGTGCCCAAGACGAAGGCATTGAAAGATGTTGTAGCGTTTATTGACCGTACGCGTGAAGAGGCCCTTAAGGGCGAAGCCCTTACCTATATTATTTTTGACAGAACTGAAGTTGCCGGGGTTGTTTCTTATAACAAAATCGATCAAATAAACGGAGTGGGGACTATTGGATATTGGCTAGCCGAAAAGTACAACGGAAAAGGTATCATGACCCAAAGCGTGAAGAGTTTAATCGACATTGGAAAAGAACATTATGCTCTTCAAAAAATTGAAATTCGTTGCGCGGTGGGTAATGACAAAAGCCGTTCAGTTGCTGAGCGCTTAGGCTTTGAACATGAAGGCACCCTTAGATCTGTAGAAAAAGTCAACGACGGATATCTTGACCACCTGGTTTATGGCATAGTTTTAGAGACGTAGGGTTAAAAAAAGCTATGCCCAAAAGAGTTTTGGACTTAGCTTGAACAGTTCGACTAAATACATTTATAAAAAGCAGCGCTCCTATAGATGGTACGAGCAAAGTGGATAAATAATTAATGTCTTTAACGAACATAGTGCGTAAGGTCTTTAGGTCAGCAGGGCTTGAACTAACCCGCACGGCTACACATAGAGGCATTTGTCTCGATGCTGATATGCGCAGGTTGCTCACGGCTTCTAAAAAACTAACATTATTAGATGTAGGTGCCAACGTCGGGGCTTTTTCCCTTCGGCTGGCAAAAATCTTTCCTCAAGCAGACATTTTCGCATTTGAACCCATAGCAGAAACGTATTCTGTTCTTTGTGAAAAAACGAAAGGGGAGAGGGGTATTAAAAACGAGAATATTGCATTAGGCGCTGTAAAGGGGACAGTATCCATGTCGATTGAAGAAGACTCTGAGTGGAATAAAATTATTCTAGACCCGGAAAACAGTGAGAAGCAGCTCGTTGAAGTGGCCGTTTCAACGGTTGAAGATTATTGTAACGAAAAGGGCATCGAGGAAATTGACCTGCTAAAAACAGACTGTGAAGGCTTCGATGCAGAAGTCATCAAGGGCTCAATAAAGCTTTTTGAGGAGCACAAAGTTAAGCTGGTCTACTGTGAGGTTGATTTTAGCAAGAATGGACTGCACGGGGACTTTTTTAAAATTCATGATATCCTGAATCAATACGGCTATTCATTTTATGCGCTGTACGATTATTCCGGTATAGGGCAAAAACACGATACATTATTTTGCAATGCAATGTGGATAAGTCCTGAGCTGCTGACATGAAGATGGTTATTTAAAAATGAGCCACGTAAAAATCTCTTATTTAACACTGTTTAAAACCTACCTCAAACTTGGGCTAACTTGTTTTGGGGGGCCCGTGGCTCATGTGGCCTATTTTCGTGAAACCTTCGTGGAGAAAATGAAGTGGTTAACGGAAAAACAGTTTGCGGAACTTATCGCCATTAGTCAATTTCTTCCCGGACCTGCAAGCAGCCAATTGGGCTATTCTATAGGATTAATTAAAGGGGGAGCCTTGGGGGGCATTCTGGCCTTTCTGTCTTTCACCCTGCCATCAGCCTTGCTGATGTTTTTAGCCGCAATTTTTCTCCCTAAATTATCAGGCGAGATGGGTGACGCTTTGGTGCACGGGTTAAAGCTTGTGGCGGTTCCCATTGTGTTAAACGGGATTTTGAATATGCGTAAAAAATTATGCCCAGATCTGACCCGCATACTCATTGCCGTTGCCGCGGCCTTAATGATCATTTTTATACAGCAGGTTTGGATGCAACTCGCAGTTGTCGCCTTTGGAGCGGTTATAGGCTGGGCAGCCTGCCGGAACATTAGTGAGCAGGATACAGAACCCTTTGAAATTAACTATGGATTAAAGACAGGATGGCTACTGCTTTCCCTGTTTTTTGTATTGCTCTTTGGTCTTCCGGTATGGGCTCAGGTACAGGGCGGGGGAGTGGCGTTTGTAGATGCCTTTTATCGGGCAGGAGCCTTGGTTTTTGGCGGGGGCCATGTCGTTCTTCCTTTACTAGAAGAATCCGTCGTAAGGCCGGGTTGGATAACGCAGGACGAATTCCTCGCGGGTTATGGTGCGGCTCAGGCAGTCCCGGGCCCCATGTTTTCCTTTGCCTCCTATTTGGGAACATTATTACCCAATGGTTTCGGAGGGGCGCTCGGAGCAAGCCTTGCGCTGGGTTCGATTTTTGTCCCGGGCTTTTTGTTAATGACCGCCATGCTGCCTTTATGGGCTCAGGTCGGACAGCTAAAGTCTGCCGCCCGGGCAATTGCAGGAGTGAATGCAGCCGTGATTGGTCTTTTGGCTGCAGCCTTGTATGACCCGGTTTGGACGAGTTCAGTTCATAACCTCTGGGACCTGGGGATTGCGACCATTGGCTTTGCACTTATTTTCTGGTTGAAGCGCTCAGCTTTATGGGTTGTAGCCTGGTCTGTCCTTTCTTCTATCCTGTTGTATTTGTTTTTTTTATAATTTTTATTAGTGCAGGAACTCTCTGAAGGAATAAATACAGCTAAGCTTGATTCACGTCCTTGACCTTGGCGTACAAAAGAATAAAACGCAGCCATGCACTATAAGCTTATAAGGTCTGAAGTTAATCCCAATCAATCAGCCGGGTGGTCTCATCCCTTTTGGTCCGCAGCCGAAGAAATAACCCTTAGCCATTTTCACAAAAGAAGCACGGCGCACCGGCCGCGCACATCCGTAAAAGCCCTCTATTCGGTTGATGGATTACATGTGATTTTTCGAGTGGAGGATCATTATATCCGCTCTGTTCAAACCGAACTTCACAGCCCTGTACACACAGATTCATGCGTTGAATTTTTTGTCCGCCCCAAATCTGATGCCGGCTATTTTAATTTTGAAGTCAATGCGGGTGGGCACTTACATGCGTCCTTTATTGAAGATTGGAAGCGTGAAGGGAGTGGGTTTGCAAAATCCAGCAAGCTGAGTTCAGCAGAAGCCGCGTTAATTCAACTCAAGAGCTCTGAGCAAGCCGTCATCGAACCCGAGCAAGTAGGGCCCCATTCATGGACCCTCCAGCTTTTTATACCTTTTGCGCTTTTTGAAATCTACCTTGGAGTATTAGGAGATCCTCAGGGGCAGGAATGGACAGCAAATTTTTATAAGTGCGGAGATAAAACCTCTCATCCTCACTGGGCGAGCTGGTCTCCAATAGAGGGGGAACTAAACTTTCATCAGCCAGCATATTTTGGAACCCTTCAATTCACATAAAGCTCCATCCACTGTATGTATGGGAGCGCTAATAATTTTCCATTGTATGGATGAGATTGTGTGCTTGTAATTTATTGTATTCATAATTCTGCATTGCTAGGGCTTAGCCATGAATCAACGAATAGAGGTAATCGACGGGCTGAGAGGAATCGCGTCTCTTTCGGTATGCTGGTTTCATATGACGAGTCGTCACCCCGAGGGGAGTTTGGTGAGGAATTCAGGCCTGTACGGGTGGTTAGGGGTAGAAATATTTTTTGTCATTTCAGGATTTATCATTCCTTTTGCACTCTATCGCGGAAAGTACAAGTTGACGCATCATTGGGGGACATTCATTTTAAAGCGAATTATTCGCATTGACCCCCCTTATTTAGTTGCGGCAGTTTTTGCCGCGAGTCTGTGGTACCTGTCCGCCATGATGCCGGGCTTTCGCGGGCAACCGCCTAATTACTCATTGCCCCAACTCCTCTTACATTTTGGTTATTTAAACGGCATTTTTGGATATCCCTGGATCATTCCCGCCTTTTGGACCTTAGCCATAGAGTTTCAATACTACTTATTAATTTCTCTAACACTTCCTGTGTTAACATCAGAAAAAGCATTGTATCGATACGTTGGTTTAGCCCTGTTGTGTGCAGCTGCTTTTATCTTCCCGTCCTCTGTGTTGGTTTTTAAGTATCTCTGCTTATTTACCCTGGGTATAATTGGATTCCTATATTTTGTGCAGATCATATCGCGGACTGAATTTTTAGTTTTAGAACTGGCTGCAGCCATTTTATTATATCTCAGCCTGGGAGGACTCATTACAACAGTAGGAATAATAACAATTTTGATTATAAACTTTATACCTTTTAAGAAGGTCAAATTGTTTTCCTTTTTAGGCGCGATATCGTATTCACTTTATGTGATTCATACGCCCACAGGTGGACGGGTCATAAATTATGGTACTCGTTTTGTGGATAATGAATTACAGTACTTTTTTTTATCCGTTTTTGCAGTACTGGTATCTATCGGCTTCGCATATGCTCTGTATTTCTTTGTTGAGCGGCCAGCCCAAAAGTGGTCATCTAAAATAAAATATAAAGATAATACATAGGATTGTAAAAAATTATAAAGCGGGTATATCGAGCCGGAGTTAAAAATAAGGAATGCTAAATGAGAAAAGTTAAAAGTTTTTTTGCCATTATAAATTTGAAGACGCTTATTATTACCACGCTTGCGGTCACCTCAACCTATCTGTGCCGCCGCTATAATATTATGGCAGACTTCCCCACAACCGTAATTGCGACAGCGGTGATATTTCCTATCGTCTTTTCGATAGGCGGGGCCTATAAGCGACGTGAAAACGCTTTGGCTAAATACAGCTCCATTAAGGCGCATGGGCGCGCGATGTTTTTTGCCACACGCGACTGGTTGGAAGAGCCCGACCTTGAAGCTCAGCAAAAAATAAAAGGTCTCTTGGGTGAGCTGCTTGTAGCTTGCCGCACCATGTTTTCAAAGCCGGTTTGCGATATGCACCCTGCAGAAAAAGAAGTCTATTCGTGCTTTTCGAAATTGTCTGAGTTTATTCGCGATGATCTGCGGACCAAGGGGCTTCCTTCTGGTGAAGCCTCGCGTTGTAATCAGTTCTTAAGTAAAATGATCATCGCCTTTGAAGATGTGAAGCACATTTATCAGTACCGTACTCCCCGTGCCTTAAGCGCGTTTAGTGATTTTTTTGTAACAGTCTTACCCATTATTTACGGCCCCTATTTTGCAGAAATGGCGACGGATTACAATAGCTACCTTACTTACGTTATGCCCGTATTGTTTACCATGATTTTGGTGAGCTTAGATAATATTCAGAGTCACCTTGAGAACCCCTTTGATCAAATTGGTGAAGACGACATAAACATAAACGCAGAGAAATTTATGGATCTTTTGGAGCTTAAATAGTTTTTAGCTAAAGTGAATAAAAGGGAGGCTTAAGGTGTTTATTCCTTACGCCCTTTTATTTCTCCCTGGCTTTTTACCTGGTGCGCAGAGGACCAATGCTCTAAAAAGAATTTCTTCTCCGTCGGTAAAAAATCATCTGCAGTTCCAATAATGGGGCGTAAGGTTGCGGTCATTTGAAAACTTACTAAGATATAGATAATCACCCATACCGCCACAAATTCGGATGAAGACTCAGTGGCGGTCTTTAATCCCGATGTTAAAAACCGTACGCCAAAGAAAATCGCAATGACCCAAAACAGGATATGTAGAAAAGAGATCAGGTAAATAGAGTTCGTAGAGGCGCTAAAAACCCAGGCGACGGGGGCAAAGCCAATTAACAATATACCGGTCAGGCACAGCAGTCCGAACAAGAGCCCTGTGGTTGCTCCAAGGCTGTAATTCTTCCCGGAGAGGCAGAGGAAGATATATAAACTGGGCAAACAAATTAACCCGCTGGCTATAGATCCAAAAGCGATTTTTGCGGGTGCAGCCCAGAGCTGTGTTCCTCCACTGAACAGACCGGCAATCAAACCGTAAAATCCAAAGGAGAGAAGGGAAAGAATGAACATAGAGAACATGACTTTTTTTCGTTCTCCCTGATCCAGTTCATAGACAATTTGATGAGGGGATTTTAGCAAGGTTTCGAACACCCCGATGATTCCTTTTTTGGTTGTCATGGGTTCGGGCTCTTTAAACAACGGTTTAGGTTTTTCATTCAGGCCGTTCGCCGCTGCATGTGGCGGGCCGGGCTTATTTAAGGGTTTATTATTTTCTTCTTCATTCATGATGCTCTCCTGGTTGACTGTTCGTAACTTCGCTTATGGTATTATATACCGCTTCAAAAAAACTTCCTTCAAAAGCATTAGGGCGTATAAACTGGGTGGGTAAAAGAGGGCTGCCGAAAAAAGGCCGCAGGTTCCAGGAGTATTGACTTCCTGTAAGTAAATGAGCCAGGATCCAACAACTTAAAACGAGCTTTCCCAGAGCCTTAGAATTAGGTGTTGTGGGTAAATCCTGATACATACGAATGTTTCCAATGATGCCCGCTCCTGCGATAAAGAGGACGTGGAGCAAGAGAACAATTCGGTAAGGAGTGACGCTTCCGCCTTCTATGAGGGCGGGGGTATTGATCAAGATAAATAGACTTACCGTGCTAAGAGAACCCACGATGATTGAAAAAACAGCGTAGCTTTTCAACATTGCTTTTACCGCGTTGTTAAAGCTCAGTTGAAGCCCGAGAAGTTGAGCAATCATCCAATTTAACAGTGACGTCGTATAGGTTGTCAGCATAATCAACAGGGGGAATTTTATAAAGTTAAATACCGCCTGCCTTTCCCCTCGCCAAAGGCCGATACTGAAGCCGTAAAGACCTGCCCCTATGAAAATAAGCAGTAAATAATCAGTCGCCTTTAAGGGTGATTTTTCGCAAAGAAAACTATCCCGGCATAAACGGGTAACTTTATTTATAAAGATCATGTTCCGTATATATACATCATTAGCTTTGTAATGCAAAGTACTTTATTAATGTTTTTTTAATCCGCTGACAAGGGTGGGCGCGCAGCGTGGGGTTAAAAAGAATTGATCAGGCGGGCCTAAATATAGTTGCAAACAATACCAATAAGTTAAATTGCGGCCCGTTGTTTGTTTAAAAGAGTAAAAGTTTACTTTAACTTTACTCCATATGGCCCATAATTTAGATAACGATGAAGTACTTAAAAAGAGCCATATTAGCTAGTCTGATTTTGCCTGCGGGGTTGTATGCAGCAGACTCAGAAGATGGGCTTTGGCAATCACATCAGTCTGGGGCAAACCGGGCCGCACGGGTAAGTAAAGAAGCATGGATTCAGCCGGACAATGCAACACGCTTTTTGCTGGATGCGCCTGCGCTTAAATCACGTTTAACAAAAGTTCCCTTAGAGTTTTCAGCGGCCGCCCACAAAGCAGTCGATGATATCATTACGATCCCCATGCCGGATGGAAGCTATCAGCGCTTTAGATTAAAAGAGTCACCCGTTATGCATCCGGATTTAGCAGCAAAATTTCCGGAAATTAAAACCTATACTGGTCAGGGACTGGACGATGAAACGGCCTCTGCCCGTATCGATTTTACTCCCCTTGGTTTTCATGCCCAGATATTAAGTCCCCGAGGGGCCGTTTACGTAGATCCGTATTACAAAAACGACACCACGGAATACAGCAGCTACTACAAAAAAAATTATAGAAACGCCGCAAAAAAATTTAGCTGCGGGGTAAAAAATGCGGCCACTCCTATAACCGCACGGGCGCAACGCCCCGCAGGTTTTACCGTGGGAGATACGCTTCGAACCTATCGGCTGGCGGTGGCTTGTACGGGAGAATACGCCTCATTTTACGGGGGAACAGTATCCGGTGCCATGGCGGGTATCGTAACCACCATTAACAGAGTAACCGGAATTTTTGAGACCGAAGTCGCCGTTCGCTTAGAACTTGTGGCGAATAATAATTTAGTGGTTTACACAAATGCGGGGTCAGACCCCTTTAACAATAACAATGAGAATGTGCTCATTGACCAGGTGGGCACCGCTTTGAATAGTGAAATTGGATCAGCTAACTATGACATTGGTCATGTAGTAAGTACCGGCGGAGGAGGGCTCGCAGGGCTTGGGGTTGTTTGTTCTTCGTTAAAGCACGAAGGGGTGACAGGCTCTCCAAACCCGCAAGGGGATCCTTTCGATGTGGATTTTGTCGCTCATGAAATAGGGCATCAGTTTGGTGCGGATCACACTTTCAACGGCGACAGCGGGAGCTGTGCGGGAGGAAACCGCACGGGCGCAGCAGCATTTGAACCAGGCAGCGGGAACACGATTATGTCCTATGCCGGAATTTGCGGTGATGACAACATAAAGAATCAGGTAGACCCTTATTTTCACCATGAAAGTATTCGTCAAATTCTGACTTTTGTAGACAACGAATCCTGTGAGGCAGGCACCACTACAGGAAATACGGCCCCTCTGGTTGATGCCGGAGGAGATTACATCATTCCCGCGGAAACGCCTTTTGAATTGACCGCGGTTGGCAGTGATGTGGACGGAGACACCCTAACCTACAGCTGGGAGCAGAGAGATTTGGGGCCGCAGCAGGATTTAAACGGGGGAGACAATGGAAGCAGTCCCTTGTTCCGGTTTTTAATCCCAAATACAAATCCCGTAAGAACATTGCCCCGATTATTCAACCTGTTAAACGGCACCACCCTCAAAGGCGAAACAATGCCCACGACGAACCGCGATTTAAATTTCAGAGTCACTGCGCGGGACAACAGAGCGGGGGGCGGGGCAACGGCCTGTGACGATATGCATATTACGGTAATAGATACCGGATCACCATTTGAAGTTACCGCTCCAAATACCGGGGTGAGTTTATCCGGTCCTGCAACCGTGACCTGGAATGTGGCCGGCACTACCGCCTCGCCCATCTCTGCGAGCACGGTGGATATATTATTATCAACGGATGGCGGAAATAATTTTGATACAACGCTGCTGTTAGGCGCAGCCAATACGGGCTCTGCTGCAGTCACCTTGCCAAACATCACCACCAGCGCGGCACGTATAAAAGTAAGAGGCTCTGACAATATCTTCTTTGATGTATCAGATACAGAATTCAGCATCAGCCCTTTTGCCGGAATGTCTGTAAGTCCGACGGATATCGTAAATTCAGAAGGCGACCCCGGTGGTCCATTCAGTCCCGCCTGTCAGCAGTATACAATTACGAATAACTCGGGAGCTTCCCTGAACTGGGACGCGAGCTCATTAGAAAGCTGGCTTGATTTAAGCCCGAGCTCAGGCACGCTGGCAAATGCTGCTTCGGTGAACATAGATGTCTGCTTAAACTCAAATGCCAACTCTCTGGGTATCGCGGATTACAGCGCAACGATTACCTTTAGCGACTTAACCGCAGTCGAGTCGCAAGACAGAATCTTTAACTTAGAAGTGGGGGATGTGCCGGAGCCATCAACCGTTTGTACCAATATAATGATAGACGGCAGTTTTGAGAGCGGGACACCCTGGGCGGACTGGACCCAAAGCTCGACGGAATACGGCACCCCGCTTTGTGATGCTTCATGCGGAAGCGACACCTATTTCGGCCCCCGAACCGGAGTTAATTTTATCGATATGTATAATCCGAGTGTAGGGGTATTAGAAGAGGCTGCCGTTTCCCGCGCTTTTGCATTCCCTGAGGGTGCAGAAATTTTCTTTAGTTATTATATGTGGATCGGCCTGGTGAACAGCCCTTATACAGACACCCTGCGTGTCCGCGTTGACGGGGCGGTGATTCAGACTTATACCGAACCGAGTATAGTCGATCCAGGCTACATATTCTATACCCATGATCTTTCAGCCTATGCCGACGGAAATTCACATACCATCGAATTCTATTTTAGAGGTGCCGGCAGTGGGGGCCTTTCTGATACCAGCATCGATGATTTAGAACTGCTTGTTTGTTACCCGGACAGCGACGGAGACGGCCTCGCAGATAAAGATGACACGGACGACGACGGTGACGGTATCGAAGACGTTTGGGAAGATGCAAATGGATTGGATACCAATCTCTACGCCGACGCATTTTCAGATAATGATACAGATGGTTATAATGCACTTGCAGAATATAAATTTGATACAGACCCGAACGATATAAACAGCTTCTTCTCTTTCATTTTAACTCCTGTAGGCGAACTGGAGTTTAACAGTTCATCCGCTCGCAGCTATGGCATCGAAACAAACAACAACCTAAACACAGAAATCTGGAGTAGCTGGATAAACAATATCCCCGGTACAGGTGCACTTATACAGCAACTGCCGGTTGACGGAGACTTGAATTATCGAATCAGGGTAGATGCACCCTAAAATGGTGGCGGTGGAGGGACTCGAACCCCCGGCACGCGGATTATGATTCCGCTGCTCTAACCAACTGAGCTACACCGCCTCACCTTATAAAGGGACGCGGAACATATCTCAAAACTTCTTTTTTTGTCAATATTTAAGCTAGGTCTTTTCAAGCAGAGTCATATTAGCTTTTCAAACAGGCAATAGGAGTCATCGTGCCCAAAAGAACAAGGGCAAGCCCTCCGGGGAAAAAATTCTCAAACAACTATCTATCATTTTTCTGTAAGGAATGGTTAAATATTGCGTCATATAAAAAGAATTAGAGATGCAATGAACAGCTTAGAAGCCATAGCCATATTATTAGCCGAGAGAGATGACC
>Ga0265309_10000160_pt1 | contig 24210 bp, 18 predicted proteins | sample Helome_FD_192492 | JGI IMG/M metagenome (GOLD analysis project Ga0265309, IMG submission 192492) | Marine sediment microbial communities from subtidal zone of North Sea - Hel_20160524 (Illumina Assembly) | ecosystem: Environmental > Aquatic > Marine > Subtidal zone > Sediment ...
TCTCCCTCTGGCCATCTGAATTGCGTAAAGGCCTGCGTATCACGAATTCATATTCAAATCGTTCCTATAGTCATCGGGCTATGGCCACCTACAGCGGGCTATTAGGGAAAAGCTTCCATTTTGCTTTATCGGGTTCAAGACGATGGGCAAAGGAGGGTTGGCTGGCAGGCGCACCGTATAATTCCTATTCTTTTAATGCAGGACTGGAATGGATCCTGGATATAAAGAACAAAATACTGATCTCCGGGATCTGGGTAGACAATAAACGGGGCAGATCTACCCCTGTTACAGATGAAATTTTTTTGCTAAAAGGATCTAATTACAATCCTGGTTGGGGCTTTTGGGGCGATACTAAGAGAACGGCCAACACAAAAAATTTGGAAGCGCCCATGTTGCATTTCAGCTATCAAATGAAAAGTGAGCATAGTGAGTTACACCTGGCAGCTATGCTGGGGCGATCGCATCAGACACGAGGCAGGTTGGGGTATTTCAATGCGCCTAATCCGAATCCGGTGTATTACCGTTACTTGCCTAGTTATTACCTAAACAGCCCTCTCGGGGCAGATTACTATGGAGCAGCATTGGCACGACAAGGGTTTGTTGAGGGGGGACAATTAGATTGGGATTTCCTGGTGGCCAGTAACCAAAACCCAAACTTGGCAGGGAGAGCTTCCTATATCCTGCAATCGGATCAACATATAAATGATCGACTTGGTAGCAGGCTACTCTTCAATACGAAAATCGGAGATCATATTACCCTTGATGTCGGTGCAACATTTATAAAGGAGGATATGGTCTTTTATGCCCAGCTCGATGATCTGTTGGCAGCAGAGTATCATGCAGACATAGACCCTTTTACGGAAACTCGTAACAATAGTCAAGGCTCTCTGGAGAAACAAAAAGATGACATTATCAGCTATCACTATGGGATCCAGGCTCAAAAATTGCAAGGGTTCCTGCAACTAGGGTATCAAAGCCAACTAGTGGATGGCTTTATTTCTGCAAGCGTTGGTGAGCAAAATGCGAGTCGGCAAGGATTCTTCCAAAACGAACGCTTTCCAGAAGAATCGTTGGGAAAGGGGGTCGAGCTCGAATATCGGCCCAGGTCAGTGAAAGCAGGGATATCTGTTGACATTTCCGGGAGACACCGATTAGGGGTAAATGCCCTGGCAAAAGATGCGGTACCGCCTATAAGAAACGTCTTCATAAATCCGCGGGAACATAACAGGATCGTTCCGGGCGATCATATGGAACGTATCTATGGAGGGGAAGTGAATTACCATTTCCGATTGCCCAAAATTCAAGGCAGACTGTCCGGTTATTACAATTTGATCCAGAACACTTCAGACATCAAATCCTATTATGTAGATGCAGGTTTCGGGTCGGATTTTGTACAGGAAGTTTCAACCGGGATGGATCAGGAATTCAAAGGTATGGAGCTCGGAATGGAGATATTTCCTTCGAGTGCTGTTACCCTGTCCCTTGTTGCAAGCCTTGGTTCGTTCAAATATAAGAATGACCCTAGACTTCAAATAAACTTCGATCCAGCAGAATTACCGGAGGGTTCGGGCATACTGAGTACAGAATTGGATTTGGGGAAGGCAGGAATAACGGACCTTCACATAGGCTCTGGCCCAGAAGTAGCTTTGTCTGCCGGAGTGTCTTATTCAGATCCAAAATATTGGTGGTTGGCGATGACTGCAAATTTTGTAGACGGCAGATATGTACGACCTGCCTTTATCACCCGAACGCAGAGTTTTCTTTTAGACCCTGAAACCGGAATGCAATTTCCAGAAGCAAGTCCTGAAAATGTAGAGGCCCTTTTAAAACAGCAAACAATGGCCCCGGTATATTTATTAAATCTTATTGGCGGTAAATCCTGGAAATGGAAGGACACCTATCTCAGTACATTTTTTAGCTTCTCTAATGTGTTTAATGCTCAGTTCCAATCTGGTGGTTTCGAACAGGGAAGAAATGGGAATTACGGTCAGCTTTACCAGGACCAGTTAAGTTCAAACCCCGTTTTTGGCCCTAAATACTGGTATGGACAAGGGAGGAGCTTTTTTATTAACCTGGTCGTAAGTCTATGAAAGATCTGAACCTAATGGGTAAAACATGGATGGTTTTGCTGTGTAGCATTGGTGTTCAATGCATATCTGAGAATTATTCGAATGATGAATTACATCCTTGTGAACAGGTGATAGATATGAATTGGAATATGACAGATTTGGTTGGGTTGGCATCGGAAGAACCACTTCAAATAACTGAGGAGGTATATGTTGAGGGCTGGGTGATATCCTCGGATAAAGCGGGCAACTTTTTTAATGAAATATGGTTACAAGACGACCTAAGCGACCCCCAATCAGGAATTAAAATAGTATTGGAACAAAGAGATACGTATGTGCGCTATCCTGTGGGAACGCGATTATTCATTTCTTTAAAAGGGCTTTGGATCCGGAAAAAGTATGGCCTATGTGAAGTTGGAAGTGCCTTATCTATATTTGGTAACCAAAGTATTGGGCGTATCCCATTTCACCAGCTCACCGCTCATTTTAAGGAAGCCTGCGGCGATCAGGGTGAAGTTGTACCGAGTACAGTAGCCCTCAACCAGATTGGAGAAACCCATCTGAATACCTTGATCCGGATTGCAAATGTTGAATTTGAATATGGTGAAATAGGGAAAACACTGGCCTTAGAAAAAGAAGAGACAGAGAGGATCATTACAGATTGTTTGGGTAATGACATGAGAGTTTTGACCAGTGGTTATTCTGACTTTTATCAGGACTATATACCCGACACCCAAGGGCAAATAACCGGGATCCTGATGGCAGACCGACAGGGCTTTTATATTAAGGTTAGGGAAGCAAAGGATATTTTATTGAAAAATGAACGTTGTCTCGTACCTGTAGAACCGAAAACATCGGATCAAATATTGATCACAGAGATCGCTGATCCTGATAACGCTCCACAAGGAAGATTTCTTGAACTCTATAATGAAGGAGAATCACCATTTAATATGGAAGGATGGCGTTTGCTGCGTTATACAAATGCAAATCTGGAAGTAGGGAGCATATTTGATCTATCCGGCCTGGAAATTCAGGCGAAATCTACCTTAGTCATAGCTGCTAATGGGCCTGAATTTGAAGCTATTTATGGTTTTGCGCCGGATGCAATCGCCGGAACTAATAGTCCGGCCGACTCAAATGGAGATGATAATTTGGCCTTAATAGACCCATTTGATGAGTTAATTGACCTATTTGGAGTAATTGGTGAGGATGGATCCGGGACTGATCATGAGTTTGAAGACGGAAAAGCCGTGCGAAATCCTGATATTCATTCACCAAATGCGGTGTTTTTATCGAATGAGTGGACAATTTTTAACGATTCGGGCCCTATAGGAACCACACAAAACCCTCAAGTAGCACCTGCAGATTTCAATCCAGGCGTAAGAAACTGAAAATCAAAAGAGTAACCACTATATTTAGAATCAGTATAGATAGCGATATCAATTGTGTTTATAGTGCCATAGGAGACGAAATAAGATGTCTTAATACTACTATAGTCGCCTATATGCAAAGGATTTATTGAACTATAAGCAATGAGAATGGGGATTCCTTTAAATTACTATGTATGCATAGTATATTGCAATTGTTAAAAGGAATTACCCTGACTTCTAAAGTCAGTCATCATAATGCTAAACATTACATCCGTCCCCAACTTGGGAAGACTACAGGGGCAAAGGCATGAGCCCCGGCGGAAATTATAAATTGGTTGTTTTATACTGCCACACGAGATCAAAATCGTGTGGCAGTTTTTTTTTACTTTTAAATGCGTCTAACTACTAATGGTCGGATGCATTTAGAATGAAGGAAACTCTCAATGTGGCTTTGATCCAAACCTCTCTTGCCTGGGAAGCCCCGGCATTGAACAGGGAACACTTTGATACAATTCTGGAAAATGTCTCTAATGAAACCCAACTCATTGTACTTCCGGAAATGTTTAGCACCGGTTTTACAATGGAACCTCAGAATTTGACCGAAAATCAGGCTAAATCTACCTTATTATGGATGCAGGAATTAGCTTTTAATAAAGGAATGGCCGTTACGGGGAGTCAGGTTTGGCCTGAAAATGGAAGCTATTATAACCGACTCTTCTTTGTACTCCCGGATGGCACTTATTCTTATTATGATAAACGCCATACGTTTACATTGGCTGGGGAAGATAAAATATATTCGGCCGGGCAAGATCGATTGGTCGTGGACTATGCTGGTTTTAAAATATGCCCTTTAATATGTTATGATCTTAGGTTCCCTGTGTGGTCCCGCAATACAGTAGACTATGATATTTTGATCTATGTAGCTAACTGGCCCGAGCCCAGGGTTGATGCATGGGACACTTTGTTAATGGCCAGGGCAATTGAGAACATGACCTATTCTATTGGAGTAAACCGATTGGGTAGTGATGCGAATGGTCATTCTTATATAGGGCATTCAGCGGTGTACGATCCACTTGGTTCAGCTGAAGTATTTTCAAAAGAAGACGAGATATTATATGCGTCTATTCAAAAGTCCCGTATAGAAGAAGTGCGCGAAAAGCTGAAATTTCTGCAAGACAGAGATTCCTTTAATCTTTTAAAATAAAGGACTGCTCCAATTCCCAGTTAGCCCTAACCTCAATAGCTTGTGGATAGTAAAGTACCCGCTCAGGTTGTCTCTTTTGCAAATAACTACCTGTATCCCATTTTCCGTTCTTATTACCATCGAAAATAATACGTACTCGGTATGTTGCAGGCTCAAGTGCATTGAAATCTACCGATTGGATTTCTTCCATATAGTGTTCACGAAGTGTTTCGCCACGATCACTGGTTAATTGCACCAATACAGGCACATCGGATTCTCCGATCAAATTAAGCCTTAGGTTCCCATAATCTGCCAGGCTGCTGGTACCAAGACGATAGAAGAGGGTATCATTGGCTTGTCCAAAGAAATTCGTGTAGGCATTTGGCATCACCCTTACGGTGTAACCACTGTTAGGTTCTTTATTAAATTTCAAGGTGATCCGATTGTTAAGCGTATCCAGAATGTGAGCGTAGGAAACCAGGACAGAATCCTGATCAATAATGCTTATGGCGGATGTATCTGCTTGGATCAAGGGTGTATTTGATAGTAATTGAAATTCCTCTTCCAAATTGATCCTTCGGGAATGGCTAGGATTAAATACCAGGCTGTCGACTACTAGATCACGGGACTTTACAGTGAAGGTATCGATATAATCACGCGTATCATTTCTAACTTGAAAGACAATGGAATCGGGCATAGGAGGACTAAACCAATAATTTAAAGTGTCTTTCTCATATTCTTTAAGCACTAAGGTTTTCATACTATCAGGTAAGATCGTAAGTGATTGAATATCAATAGATTCTTCTCCCCCAGTATATCCAAAAATGATCTTATTTCCGGATACCAGAGAAGGTTGCGACATACTAAAATCCCGAATTTCACGAAAAAGATTCAAGGTATAAACAGAATCTGTTGGCAGGGTAATAGTATCCTCAACAAACCCGATCTTATCCTGGTCCTGATCAAAGAGATTGTTCTTGCCCTGGTCTTTAACCGCAACTAGTTTGTATGAACCTGCTTTCAGGTTTTGGAGAGTGAATGTTGTCAGGCTATCCAATGTATTAGATATGTAAGTCGGTGGTTTTTGGTAGATGGTAGAATCTGTATATGTAGTATCCAGTTCATAGAGCATAATGCTAATAAAATTGTCCGGAAGTCGGTTGAAGGCATCAGTAACAACACCGCTTAAGGTTAAAGAATCGATATACGTCCCGGTGGAAAACACATAGCTAAGAAAAGGGGCCGGGTTACTTTCATTATTGTCAACAATGCTTTGTCCAAAATTGATCGTATAAGTCGTATTTTCTTTTAAGGTATCCTTGATCGTTACTTCTACATATTTACTGGCACCCCCTTGCGGACTTAATAATGGTAGATACTTTAGTGGGGGCGAGATGATCAATTGATCCTGTGGATTTTCTAATCGGATATATTCGTCAAAATACAAGCGAATACTCTTCGCTTCAAATTCAGTTGTAAATTCCTCAGGCTCTGCCCCAATTTGAACAGGCGGCGTTATATCCTTTGGTCCACCGGATGGACTTCCCCTCTTGGCACATTGCCAGGTAGCTAGAAGAATAAAAACCAGGAAGATGGAAGATAGTATTCGCTTTGCCAACAGCATATTTAAATAGCTTCCAACAAAGAAACAACTAAAAAAACGAATGCAAAAATTAGCGCACACAGGCCATAGCAGCTAAATACAATCGCACATTTTCCGCCTGTAGTAATACCTTGCCACAAGATTCCATGGTGGCTCCGGTCGTGATGACATCATCTACTAAAAGGATAGATTTATTGTGTAATTCCCGCACATTCTCAACTAGGAATTGACCCTCTTGATCCTGATATCGCAACCACCTGTCTTTCGTAGTTTGTGTTTTGGTATGAGCGCGTTTTACGAGGAGGGTTTCATTGAATTCAGCATCGAGGTGAAATGCGAGTCGCTCTGCAAATTTTGACACTTGATTATACCCTCTTTTTTTCTGTTTTCGTCGGTGAAGTGGAACTGGGATAACGAGATCGATTTTGAAGGGTTTATGCTGGCTTTTAAATTGAGACCCGAACCAATCGCCTAAAAGTGCCCCGATCTCTTCCTGACCCCTATATTTTAGGTGATGGATAAGGTTTTTAACGATTCCCTCCTCCTCAAAATAGAGGAGTGCTGCGGCCTTTTGAATGTTAATTCTACCATAAAATACCTTGTCTACTTCGTTTTCGGCCTCAAAATTGTGCTCGGTAAGCGGTATTTGGTCACGACAAATGGTACATAAGAGCTTCTCTCCTCGATATAATCGTGCATTACATCCAAAACACAGGTGTGGGAAGAGAATGTTATTTACATCATTTAGTATCTTTGAAATCTTGCTAAAGGTCAAATCTCTACTATAATCTACGGGTAACTTAACCGTTTTGAATGGACGTTCAAGATAACAAATTCAACTACAAAATTATTCTTGCTGCATTGATAGCGGTGATCGTAGGGATATTAATTGCCTTTTACTATAGCTATGCCCAATCCAAAGCGCAGATAAACTACCTGGAAGAAGAGCGCGGACTTCTAGTTAAGGACCTTACTTTGATGAGAACTGAAGTAGACCGCTTGTCTGCTTTAAACGAGGTAAACGAAATTGAATTACAGGATTCCAGATATAGGGTTCAGACCCTTTTGGATTCGGTCGGTCGTTTAAATTTTACCGTCACCAAGTTGCGGGAATACAGAAAAGAACTCCGCATCCTGGAAGCACGAAATGATAGCTTGATCAAAAGCAATAGTTTTCTTCGATACAACAATGCCCAACTCGCAGAACAGAATCAAGAGACCCGGGCCATAATTGATGAATTACGGAGTAAGAGCAGTACCCTGGCTGAAGCAGAAGCTTTGCTTCGGGAAAAGAATAAAGAACTGAGCCAGGAGTTAAAGACCAAAAATTATTTGCAACTGAACAATTCAGAGGGGAGTGGTTTCCGTTTGAGGAATGCACGGCCCATAAAAACCAATAAGGCCTCTACGATCGAGAAATTGCGCGGTTGTGTAACCATTGTTGCGAATCCTACAGCTCGCAGTGAGGAGAAGGTAATTTACCTCCAGTTTCTCGGTACCAATATGGGAGTTATTGAAGACAATGCTAATACCATCTCTGTCAGCGGGAATGTATATAGCAAGCGTGTAGAATTGATCTACGTTGGTGATGAGATCGTTGTTTGCGATTTCATTACGGTACCTGAAGGTTCCCTAAAAGCAGGTACATATACCCTGAATGTATTCGAAGACGAAAAATTACTTTCCAGCTCAGAATTTCAACTGAAATAATATTCCCTATCTAGTGCTAATGGGCTATTTTTGCCCAATGGCAAAATCAGCAGATCATTTTAAAGACGTTATCTCCCATGCAAAGGAATACGGCTTCGTCGTTCCTTCAAGTGAGATCTATGATGGACTAAGCGCAGTCTATGATTATGGCCAGAATGGGGCCGAGCTTAAAAATAATATTCGTTCGTACTGGTGGAAAGCCATGGTACAATTAAACGAGAATATCGTTGGGATCGATGCGGCTATCCTGATGCATCCGACTACCTGGAAGGCATCTGGTCATGTAGATGCTTTTAACGATCCCTTGATTGATAATAAAGATTCAAAAAAGCGATACAGGGCAGATGTACTCATTGAAGACCATGTAGCCAAGATCGAAGGGAAGATCGAGAAGGAAATACAGAAAGCAAAAAAGCGCTTTGGAGAGGCATTCGATCAGGAACAATACGTATCCACAAACCCGAGGGTTGTGGAATATCGGAAAAAGGCAGAGACGATCATCAAAAGAATGTCGCGTTCTTTAGAGAAGGAAGACCTTGCAGATGTCAAAACGTTGATCGAAGAATTGGAGATCGCTTGTCCTATATCGGGATCGAGAAATTGGACGGATGTCAAGCAGTTTAATTTAATGTTCGGCACAAAACTCGGTGCCTCAGCAGAAAGCGCCACAGATCTGTACCTGCGTCCGGAAACGGCACAGGGGATATTTGTAAATTTTTTAAATGTTCAAAAGTCCGGAAGATTAAAGATCCCATTTGGCATTGCTCAGGTTGGGAAGGCATTCAGGAATGAGATTGTTGCCCGTCAGTTTATCTTCAGAATGCGGGAATTCGAACAAATGGAAATGCAATTCTTTATTCGGCCTGGTAGTCAAAAGGAGTGGTATGAACAGTGGAAGGAAAAACGAATGAAATGGCATTTATCGCTCGGACTTGGCGAAGAAAATTATCGCTTTCACGATCATGAGAAATTAGCGCATTATGCAGATGCTGCTGCCGATATAGAATTTAAATTTCCATTCGGCTTTAAAGAATTAGAAGGGATTCACTCCAGAACAGATTTTGACCTGGCTAGCCATGAGGAATACTCGGGAAAGAAGCTCCAGTATTTTGATCCTGAATTGAATGAGAGCTATGTGCCATATGTAGTGGAAACCTCAATAGGATTAGACCGGATGTTCCTGGCCATATTTTCAAAAGCCTTACAAGAGGAAGAATTAGAAAATGGCAGCAAGCGAACCGTACTCAGGGTTCCATCGATCCTTGCACCAGTAAAAGCAGCCATCCTGCCCTTGGTGAAAAAGGACGGACTACCGGAGATAGGGCATAAACTTGTAGATGAACTCAAATGTCACTTCAACGTGCAGTACGATGAGAAGGATGCAGTGGGAAGAAGATATAGAAGACAAGACGCTATTGGAACACCTTATTGTATCACTATTGATCATCAGACCCTGGAAGACCAAACGGTGACCATTCGTGAGCGCGACAGCATGGATCAGCGCCGCATTTCCCTTAGCGAAGTAGCAGACATACTTAAGACGGAAGTGGATATGGCCGGATGGCTGGTTCGCTTATAGTGTCCAAGCGAGTTGTAGGCTCACATAAAAATTCCTGTCATTTCCGGGATAGAAATACCTGGGAAGGGAGCCTCCAAAACTGCTTGCGTTGATCAGGACAGATTGGGCATACCGTTCATTAAACACATTATTTATCCCCATTTTAACTTGCAGTTTAAGCGAGTCTAAAAGCTGACGACTATACGATAGATTGCTATGCCAAAGCGTATATGCATCGCTATTCAATGTATTCGCATCTGTCAGAGGGATCTCATCTACATATTGTAAACCGGCATTCCACTGCCAATGTGGTCCCAGAATAGTTCGCAGCCCCACATTTGCTCGTTGCTTAGGGACTCCCGTTAATGGATTTCCTGAAAAATCCTCACCCTCATCAATAAATTCTCGAAATTCATGATCATTTAAGGTATAACTGATGTAAGGAATAAGGAGGCTACTTGACGTTAGCTTGAATGTTTTCTGGAGGTCTAACTCCAGGCCATTGTGCAAAGTACTTCCGGCATTTCTTCCTATAAACTGGTCTTCCCCGATCCGGTCTGAGACCAAGAGGTCTTTAATGCGCATTCGATAAATAGATAGTTGAACATTCCACCCGGATTCAGGAAAGTTTAAATGTGTTCCTACTTCATACTGCCAGCCCTTCTCTTGTTCGAGGTCTGGATTAATAAGGCCATCAGGAGTGAGGGTTTCTTCCAGGCCGGGATTTGAAAATCCGCGACTAATATTGGCATAGATCCTTTTTCCCTTAGCTAAAGTGTAAGAGAGATCTACCCCAGGCATAAATATCCAGTCAAACTTCTTTTTGGCACTCGTATTATCAATGCCATTGTTAAACAGATCCCGAAAATCATAAGAAGTCCTGTTCAGGTTTATATTGAATTGAACAGTAAATGAAGAAGAGACAGGAAATTGAGCCTGGCTAAAGAGAAAATATTGAGAGCGGAATTCCTTGTTGTTACTTAACCTGGATCCCTGTAAGCTGCCCAGTCCATTGTTGTCTTCATACAAATTCTCATAAGTAGCCCAATTGTATTCGTCTTTAAAGAGCTCCATGCCTACCCGATAGATGGCTTTGCTTGTTTCGGACTTGTGCGTGAGTAAACCCCGCCAGCCAAAAGAATTTGTGAACTCATCCAGGATGTTGAAAGGCCTGGCCTCATAATGATCCAGATAGGTATAAAAAACAGATTGCTCACTGGTTAGTGCTGGTGAAATATCGTATTCCCAAGTTAGGCCAGTTAAGGTATATTGATTCTCTTCAAAACCCCTGGCTTGTGACCAGGTAAAAGCAGCCTTGGTGGGTTCTTCATTAAAATCCGTCTCATTTAAGGAACTGGGTATTTGGGCAGTATAGTCTATGTAGTTGAGTAACAGACTTAAACTGTGCTTAGAATTTATCCCGATCGTTGCATCTGCCAGGAATCCGTTCCTTTCAAAATCATTGTTCTCCCTATAGCCATCAGTTCGCATTAGATTGGCGTTTACCCGAAGGGCGAAACTAGATACTGAGGTAGCAAAACTCAGGTGATCTTTTATCAATTGATAGGACCCCAGGCTAAAGGAGTTTTTTAGAAGTGTTTTCCCGGAAGGAGTCTCGGGGGTAAGTAGGATCGCTCCGCCTAATGCACTTCCATATGCCGAAGCCTTTGGCCCTTTCACAATTTCTATGGCGTAGAGGTCTTCCAGGTCAAAGGCCTCCAAAGTAGAAACTCCTGTACCGTTGGTTACAGGGATATTCTTGTAATAAAGGCGCAGTTTATCCGTGCCAAAAGGAGTGCGCGCGCCAACACCGCGAATTGTGATCCGATTGGTATTTAAGGCACCTGACAATAGAAACACCCCAGAAGTCTGATTGAGGGTTGAAGCAAAATCTATTGGCCCGAACTGCTCAAGGGAAGACTCTCTCAATACAGAAGAAGTAGTGATGCCTAATATTTCGCTTTTGGCGGGTTCAATTAGCGTGATCCCGGGCAATTGTGTGACACTGTCATTTTTTACCTGCTGACCAAGTAAGGTCATCAATGGTAGTATTGTGAAGAGGGTCAGAAGATAGTGCCTCATTTTATTGAATACTACTTGTTAGAACCTGAAACGTAATGAGATTTCATAGTCTTGATTGAAGAGTGAATATAGCTAATTCTAATGGGGGGTCATAGATCGAACTTTCCTATTTTTGGCAGAAGCATTTTTATGAAAATACTCACTTACAATGTAAATGGCATCAGGGCCGCAATGAATAAAGGCTTTGTATCCTGGCTGAAAGCTTCTGATCCCGATGTGATCTGCCTGCAGGAGATCAAGGCCATGGAAGAGCAGATAGATACCCAGGCATTTAAGGCTTTGGGGTATGGACACCAGCATTGGTTCAGTGCACAAAAAAAGGGATATAGTGGCGTAGCGATCTTAAGCAAGGACAAACCTGATAATGTAACGTATGGAACCGGTATGGCATATATGGATAATGAAGGCAGAAATCTAAAAGCCGATTTCAAAGGACTTTCTGTCCTCTCTGTCTATGTTCCATCCGGGAGTAACCTGGATAGGCTGGATTTCAAATTGAAATATATGGCCGATTTTAAAAAGTATGTAAGCGGGCTAAAGAAGGCCTCACCCAATCTGGTTGTTTGTGGCGATTACAACGTATGCCATGAGGCCATAGATATACATGACCCGGTTCGCAACAAAAATGTATCCGGTTTTCTCCCTGTCGAACGCCAGTGGATGACCGACTTTCTCTCCAGTGGCTTTATTGATAGTTTCCGACATTTAAATAAGGAGCCCCATAATTATACATGGTGGAGCTATCGGGCAAATTCGCGTGCAAATAACAAAGGATGGCGGTTAGATTATGCTATGGTTAGTCGTCCGCTTGAAGCCCGCTTACGCCGATCTGTTATTCTTTCCGAGGCTGTCCATAGTGACCATTGTCCTGTTTTGGTCGAATTCGAATGAGCTTTGAGGGAAAATCCCATTGGGATTAAGTATTTTTGAAGAAGATAGAGCAAGCTTCTCCAATACGTGATCTACACAACCTTACCGCATACCGATATTGAAGTCAGCAAAATTTGTTTGGGAACCATGACATGGGGACGCCAAAACAATGAAGCTGAAGGCCATGAACAAATGGACTATGCCTTTGAGCAGGGAATCAACTTTTTTGATACGGCTGAGTTGTATCCTGTACCAGCTATGAAGGAACTTTATGCGGTAACTGAAACGATCATTGGCAACTGGTTCAAAAAAACCGGAAATAGAGATAAGATAATCCTGGGATCTAAGATCGCAGGGCGGGGAGATTACACCAAATTCATACGAACTACAGGATTTAGCAGGGATTCCATAATTGAAGCCGTTGAAGGGAGTTTACAGCGGCTACAGACAGATTATATTGACCTCTACCAACTTCACTGGCCTGAAAGGCACACCAATTTCTTTGGTCAACGTGGCTATACCCATTCTACTAAGGACCACTGGGAAGATAACATCCATCAGGTTCTTGAAACGTTACGTGACTTACAAGAGCAAGGGAAGATCCGCCAGGTTGGACTTTCCAACGAAACACCCTGGGGTTGCATGCGATTCCTGGAAGAGAGCAAAGTTCATGAATCCTTGCCACGGATGATCACTGTTCAAAATCCGTATAATATGCTCAACCGCTTGTTCGAAGTAGGCACATCGGAAATCACAATGCGCGAGCAAATGGGCTTATTGGCCTATTCGCCACTGGCATTTGGCATGTTAACTGGAAAATATATGGGCGGAATGAAACCGGCCAATGCCCGAATAACCCTTTTTCCTAATTACAATCGGTATAGCAAACCTAATTCTGAGGCGGCAGTACAGAGATACTATGAACTGGCAGAAGAGAATGACATAAGCCTGACACAAATGGCATTGGCTTTTGTAAGCTCACGACCTTTCATTACTGCTAGTATTATTGGCGCAACGAGCATGGATCAACTCAAAGAGAACATAGGAAGTATTGATGTTGATTTGAGTCCGGAACTCCTCAAATCAATCGAAGAGATCCATGAAGACATCCCGAATCCCGGACCTTAAAAAGAGGCGTTGTCCACGTCGTTAATAAAAGAGATCACTCCGTTAAAATAGGTTTTTTGATCATCGTATTGTGAAAGATGACTCCCATTAGGGCAATGTAGATATCGTCCATTTTGTACCTCGGCAGACATCCATTCCATATGTTCAGGATCCATGGTGTCGTATTGGGCACCTATAACCAGAGTAGGCACTTCCAATTCTTTTAGACGCTCTTTTATATCCCAACCTTTTAGGGTGGCATCCCCGGTGATACCAAATTCACTATAGCCCTGCATATGTACATAGACCTGATTGTTCCCATGTTTTAATGTACGCATGACAGCTTCCGGCCATTGATCAGGAGGCATGCGAAGGACGTGTTCTGTATAGTAATGCTCAAACAATAATTCTCCATACCTGGGATTGCTGTAATCGCCGGCATCTTCCAGGGCTTTGACTTCTTTGTAAACTTCGGGATCCAACTGTGGACCCAGGACTTCCTGCGCATATGCATTGTATTCCGGAATGCTGCTCATCATATTGGAAATGATGAGTCCTTTTAGATTTTTCTGATATTTTAATGCGTATTCCATGGCAAGGATACCGCCCCAGGATTGACCCAGTAAATAGAAATTAGAAGGATCTAATCCCAGCGCTTGCCTTACTTGTTCTACTTCTTCAACAAATCGCTCCGTTGTCCATAGATCCAGGTCATCCGGCTGGTCACTGTAATAAGATCCTAATTGATCGTAGTAAATATATTCTATACCTTCCTGTGGAAAGTACCCATCTGCACATTCATAGAGTTCATGTGTCATCCCCGGTCCGCCATGTAGCAGGAGGACTTTCTTACTAGGATTGGTTCCCACACGCTTTGTCCACACCTTGAACTCCCCTTTGGGGGTGCTGATAGGGATCATTTTTATACCCCCGGTAAACTGGTCATCCCTGTTTTCAAAACTTAAATAATTACTTTCAGAATTGTGAACTTCATGGACTTCCTGATGGCTTCTTTTACACGCGATCAGACTAATGCCCAGAAGAAGTGCTAGACAAAATTTTTTCATGATGATTTGCATTAGGTAATCTATAAATATATTGAATTCTCCGCTTCAGTACTTCTAACCAAACAAGGAGGTGAGCAGATCTTCTATCTTCCCAGGTTTTTTTATTTTGAGTCCTTTTTTTGGGGAGGAATTTGCCGTTGCCTTGGCCGTAAAAAAGGTGGTAAACCCTAGTTTTTCAGCTTCCGCAATTCGCCGGTCTGCATGATGTACCGGCCTGATCTCTCCTGCCAATCCAATCTCCCCTGCAAAACAATACCCTCTGGGTATGGGGATATTGAAATTACTAGACAGGATAGCAATGATCACAGCTAAGTCTAAGGCAGGATCATCAATAGATATGCCACCGGTAATGTTTAGAAAAACATCCTTGGCAGCTAACTTAAAGCCGGCTCTTTTCTCCAAAACGGCCAAAAGCATATTTAACCTTTTAGCCGGGAAACCCGTGGTAGACCTTTGCGGCGTACCATAAACAGCTGTGCTAACAAGGGCCTGAATTTCTATCATTAAAGGTCGAAGCCCTTCAATTGTACATGCAATGGCTGTGCCGCTAAGATCTTCATCCTGGGTAGAGATCAATAGCTCAGACGGATTTTGAACTTCTCTCATTCCGCTAGCCTGCATTTCATAGATTCCGAGCTCAGAAGTGGCGCCAAACCGATTTTTGAGAACGCGTAATATTCTGTACACATGGTGTCGGTCGCCTTCCAATTGAAGCACAGTATCCACCATATGTTCCAGGATCTTTGGTCCGGCAATATGACCATCTTTGGTAATATGCCCAATAAGAATTACCGGTGTGCCTGTTTCCTTGGCAAATTGGATCAACTCCGCTGTACACACGCGTATTTGGGAAATGCTGCCTGCGGCAGCATCAATTTTTTCTGATTGTAATGTTTGCACGGAATCAATTACCAGGAGATCCGGTTCCATATTGGCAACTTGATGGAAAAGCTGCTGTGTATTGGTTTCAGTGAGTACATGACAAGGACTCTCTCCTTCCTGGATCCTGTCGGCACGCATTTTAATCTGCCGTGTGCTTTCTTCTCCTGAAACATATAAAGTGCGATACGATGTTTTTAATGCGAGTTGAAGCAAGAGCGTACTTTTACCAATACCGGGTTCGCCGCCGAGTAAGGTTACTGAGCCAGGAACCAAACCTCCGCCAAGAACGCGGTTAAATTCCTGATCGGCAAGGATCATACGATCATCTGCCTGTGCAGTAATAGTATGTAAGGGGAGGGCTTTGGCACGCTTGGAAATGGTCTTCTGACTTTCTTTCCAGGAAGCGTCTTCCTTTTTTTGAATCACTTCCTCAACTACAGTATTCCATTCCTTGCATGCAGAACACTGCCCAATCCATTTGGGAAATTGACTGCCGCAATTCTGACAAAAAAAGGCTGTTTTAGTTTTAGCCATCAACAGGTAAGGTTGAGGCTAAAGATAGAGTGGCTTACTGTAAATTCAAAGGGATTTAATAACCGAAATCGGCTTTGATGGCATCAATCTTATCTAAGGCCATGTCCTTAGTAAGAAAATCGATCTCCTCCATTTGGAATGCCTTTTCAAAAGTACGCATGGCTTTTTTAGGCTCCCCCATTAGCTCGTAATATTCCCCTTCAAAATAAAAGCCTAACATACTGTCCGGGAATTCGCGCTTACACAGATCAGACAGTGGTTTCAAAGATTCAAAATCTTCCTTTTTACGGCTTGCCGCATAAATGGCCATGACATCATTTAATTCTACAGCCTTACGAAAACCGAATAGCTGCTCAATGGCATCATACTTATTTTGCAGGTAGGTAAAAACCGGCTCCTCCGAGCTGAGAATTTCTTCCTTGTATTCCTTAGGGCTGATTGGCTTGAAAATCTTAAAAGTCGTATCCCAGGCTTTCCCAAAACCGTAGGCTACAACAGAAGTTTGATCTGCTTCGGGATACTCATCGAAATAATACTGAATATTCTCACGATTAACAGTAGCAAGGTTTTTGTGCAGATCCATGATCTGAGATTTATTCTTGCTTTTCTCTCCTTCAACGATCAGATGATAAAATATCTTTTGATCTATTTCAGATAAGCGTTGTGGGATACGAGATTCCATTTGAGGCGCCAAATATGGTGAAATACTAATAAATGCATCAAATAAGGAACGGTCTTTAAACAAATAGTAGTTGCCAAAATTTGCTGTGATGTCATAACCGACGAAAATTTTAAAAGGGGCTACATTATAGGTGGTTGCTATAAATGCCATGACTTCCATTCCAAGGAATTCAAAAAAGGCACTTCCCTGCTCTGTGGGCAGACCGGAATCTTCATCATAGGCACAATCCTTCCATCTGTTATCGTCTTCCTTTTGAAAAACACCCAGGACAATGGATTCTGGCATGCCGTGGAATTCACTGTAATACTTTGATACAGCTAATACCTGGTCATAGAGATACTCTCCGTCCAGGACCACTACAAGCGGGTATTTCTTGTTCTCATCGTAATTCTCAGGTATATAATATTTGATCTTACGCCTTTCCTGAAGCTTAAAAGATTCAAAGACTTCTTCAGATACCTGGGCTTGAAGTCCAAACCCAAAGAAGAGGCTGAAAACAACTAGAATGATATTTTTCATAATGGCAGGATTTTGAAGAGCTATTTGCTCCTGTTCAATAACGGAAGGAGAAGAAAAGATATTGCGCCAAAAAGGACAACCATGAGGGTTTGTGAGATCCACATGATCCATCCAAAAGCATCACCCGAGGCATCACTTATTCCGAAAATCGCCAGGGAAGCACTCACGGCAATAGGATACAAGCCCAAACCGCCATTGGTGGCCGTCATGGCAAAAGCCCCGGCAATAAAGGCGACAAGTAATTCACCAAATGTTATGCCTATAGTTTCCGGCACGGTATATTTGATCACCCAAAACATTAAAATATAAGCCCCCCAAATAAAGAAAGTGTGTGCGATAAAAGACCATTTACGCTTCATCTTAAAGACGCTAAGAATCCCATCCAATAAACCCCTGATAAAATCTTTTAGTTTTAACGCTATTCTGTGTGTAGACCGACGGAGGACTATCAGGGCCAGAAAACCCAGTAACACCGCAACAGCTATGGCAATGAGCGACATAGTCAAGTTTAACCCATGTTCATTTAGATAGCCCATGATTATTTCTGTTTGAGAGATAAGGGCTATGATCATGATCAGAAGTAACATTAAGACATCAATGACCCGTTCAGTGACAATGGTACCGAATCCTTTTTCGAAGGGCACGTCTTCATAAGTCGCCAAAGCCGTAGCTCGCAATATTTCTCCTGATCTTGGTATGCCTAAATTGGTCAGATAGGCCATTAATATGATCATGACATTGTTGATCAATTTTGGACGATATCCCAGGGGCTCCAGTAAATAATTCCAACGATATGCACGTGAAATATGACTGAGCATACCAATAAAAATTGAGAGTAATACCCAAGCAATATTGGCCTCCTTAATGTATTTAAAAATTTGGGCGCGATCCTCTGCTGAGGTAATCGAATAGGAATACCATACCAGAAATATTCCTAAAAGAATAGGAAGAAAAGTTTTTAGGTTTCTTTTTAGCCGTCGATTCAAGATCAGTTTAACAAATTGTTCTCTTCGTTAGGGAATACCAGGGAAGGATTGAATGATCTGGCTTCTTCAATATCCATTTGGGCATAGCTGATAATGATCAGGATATCGCCCACCTGGACTTTCCTTGCGGCAGCACCATTCAGGGTTAATTCACCACTAGCTCGAGCTCCCGGGATCACATACGTTTCCAGTCGCTCGCCGTTATTGTTATTCACGATCTGGACCTTCTCACCTTTTACAATATTCGCTGCATCCATTAGATCTTCATCTATGGTTATGCTGCCAATATAGTTTAGGTCAGCGCCCGTGACTTTAACACGGTGAATCTTAGATTTTACTACTTCAATTAGCATGGGACAAAGGTAAAAATTACAATGCGATATTATCTATGAGCCTTATTCCATCGATATAAACGGCTATAAAAGCTCTATATTTTCCATTTTTTCGTTTTCTTAGAACGGGCCGCAGGGTCTTTTCATTCGCGATCTCAAAATATTCCATTTTGAGTTCCGGGATTGAATTCACTTCATTCTGCACCCATTCCGCTACTTGGGCAGCACTTTTCGTGCCAAATTTTTGCCTGGCAGCTTTTAAGATCCGGTAGATATTGGCAGCTTTAATCCGACTGGAATCTGAGAGCCTTTGATTGCGAGAACTCATTGCCAGTCCGCTTTTTTCACGGACAATGGGGCAGCCTACAATGCGTACAGGGATTTTCCTGGTTGAGACAATATGCCGTATGATCTGCAATTGCTGAAAATCTTTCTCCCCAAAGTAAGCCACATTCGGAGCAACTACTGTTAATAATGCCTCAACTATAGTGCATACCCCCTGGAAATGCCCTTTCCTATGTGCCCCTTCCATTGAGGCGTCCAGCCCTTTTAGATCATAGGTGCCCTTTCGCAGTCCATTTGGATATAAGGAGGAGACATCAGGAGCAAAAACTAAACATGTATCAGAAATAGCGGCGATCTTCTTCAGATCTGCGCCTAAATCACGGGGATATTTTTTTAGATCTTCTTTATTATCAAATTGGGTAGGGTTTACAAATATGCTGATTACCACAAGCTCATTTTCCTTTACCGCTTTACGGATCAGGCTAAGGTGTCCTTCGTGTAAAGCACCCATAGTTGGCACCAGAGCCAAGTTGCTCTTTTGAGATGCGCTTCTGTTTATTTTTTCCCTGAGTTCCTCAAGGTCATGAATGGGCTTCATCGGCTGAAAAATAAAGCGTGCAAACTTACTATAATTACGGCAATTCTGCATAAATTTTGTACTTTTGCAGCTACGTTTATTTGGATAAACCAAACGTGACTTATATGACAGGTAAAAAGATATTGTTTGTATCTTCTGAATTAGTGCCCTATTTACCAGAGAACGAAGTTTCCTTAATGTCTTACGAAACACCTCGGATGGTCAACAGCAATGGAGGCCAGATCAGGATATTTATGCCTCGCTACGGTAATATCAACGAAAGACGCCACCAACTCCATGAAGTGATCCGATTGTCAGGAATGAATCTCGTGATCAATGATATGGATATGCCTTTGATCATCAAAGTAGCATCCATACCCAAAGAGCGCATACAGGTATACTTTATTGATAATGAGGAGTATTTTAAGCGCAAGGCCACTTTTGCAGATGAGAACGGAAACTTATTTCCGGATAATGATGAACGCGCAATTTTCTTTGCGAAAGGCGTGGTGGAAACAGTCAAGAAACTAAACTGGTCGCCGGATATCGTCCATGTGCATGGATGGATGGCCTCCTTACTCCCTTTATACTTAAGACAGTACTACGCAGATGAGCCTTTATTTGCGGATAGTAAAATTGTGACTTCCCTTTATGGAAATGGTTTCGACGGAACGCTGGATGGCGCTATGATCGATAAGGTTGCATTTGATGGTATTGACAAAGAAATGGTTAAACCTTTATCTGAACCTACATTTAATAATTTGTTAAAGGTTGCCATTGATTATTCGGATGCGATTATTTTAGCCACCGATGATGTCCCCAAAGATGTGAAAACACATGCGGAGAATAATAAGAAACCTTTGTTACCCTATGTCACAATCCAGGAATTTGAGGACGCTTATTCTAACTTTTATACTTCCGAAGTATTAAATTAAGCCCCATGCATCGCATGAAGAGAACACTTGCGCTACTCCTACTTGGTTTAGTTTTCACCTTCTATTTTTCTTCTTGTGAAGAAGAATTGACCACAATTGGTGCCGAAGTGATCGGCGGGGAACCCTTTGTCACTGACAAGGCCTATTTTGATGTATTCGTTTTTAACAGGAAAATAGAGGCTGTACAGACCAATAAATTGCCCATTTACCAGCTTGGCGTATATCAAGATGCAGTCTATGGAAGAACAGAAGCCCAAATTACTTCTCAACTGACCCTTCAGAATAATCAAGGAAGCCCAGTTTTTGGCGTCTATTCACAGGCTGTTGAGGATGACGCCGATACTGATGAGAACGCTTCTACCATAGATGAAAATGAACGGATCATATCTGCCTATCTATACCTTCCCTTTTTCCAAAATCCAAGTGGTGATAGAGATGCCGATGGGGTAGCCGACGTGCTGGATGCAGACCCTGAAGATCCGAATAGTGATACAGATGGAGATTCTGTAAGTGATGCCCAAGAACGGTTAAATATGACGAATCCACTTGATTCAGACACAGACGGAGATGGAATTACTGATGATGAAGATGAAGATACGGCCGTTTCCAGATTTCCTAACCGTGTAGACCTGGACAGTATTTATGGAGATAGAACACAACAGTTCAACCTGAAGATAGGACGATCCACTTTTTTCCTTCGCGACCAGGATCCCAATACAAATTTTGAGCAAGCTCAGGAATATTATTCTACTCAGCAATTCGCTCCCGGCTTTGTGTCAGAAATATTATTTGATGGCGATCTGACAATTAGCGATGAAGAGATCCTCACTTTTCCAGAAGATGATCCGGATACACCAGATGAAGATGAGAGTGAAGGTGTCCCGGAGCGACTTCAGCCGGGCTTGAGAATACCGCTTGATGAAACTTTTTTTCAAGAAAATTTTCTTGATAAGGAAGGGAAAACGGAATTACTGAGTCAGGCCAATTTTGAAGATTTTATTCGAGGCTTACACATGTCTCTAACACCAACTGCCGAAGATTTATTTATCCTATTTGATCTTACCAGAGCAAATATCACCATCACATATGAATACGATAGAATTGAGGAAGGTAATCCTACCGTAGAAGAACAGGATTACACTTTGAGCCTTATCACCGGTGGGGGTCAACTCCCTTTCAACAATAATGCAGTAAACACCTTAATAAATGATGCCTATCCGGCTGGCATAGTAGGGGAAATGGATTCCGGTGCTAACGCTTCACGAATTTATTTAAAAGGGGGAGCCGGCTCTTTTGCCGAAGTACATTTATTTGAAGAAAACAGCGGGCGCACGATCATAGAAGAAATAAAGGCAAATAATTGGATCATTAATGAAGCCAATTTAATATTTCATATAGATCGCACGACCATGCAAGGTGTTGCCCTGGAAGAAGAGCCTCAAAGACTTTACCTCTATAATTCAGAGAATGTATTACCCATTTACAATCCTGTTAATGAGCAATCCGTTGCGGATAGTCCATTTGGTATTTTTCTGGATTATGATGGTTTCCTTGAAACAGACAGCGATCAGGGCGTTAAATATACCATCCGCCTAACAGAACATATCAATAACCTTGTTGTCCGGGATTCTGTAAATTCAATTCTTGGATTAACGAGTACTCCCGATATTCGACTGACGGGAGCACTTAGTACCCGTCTGGCTCTTGGGATGGATGAAGACCTTCCTGTAAGTTCCACTATTACACCTTTAGGGACTGTTCTTTTTGGCAGTAATGTGAGTGGCGGGGATGAACCGATGAAACTTCAACTTGAAATTTCATATACAGAAACTAATTGACCTCCTTTTAACATACGTCCTGTGCACTTTTTTCGTTATATATCTAGCTGAAAGGAAACTATTCAGTTTGTTCTAGTAAATTTGTAACCACTTAACTTAACATAAAGGCCCAATATGTGTGGTATTGTAGGATATATAGGATACAGAGAAGCTTATCCTATCATTATTAAAGGATTACAGCGATTAGAATACCGCGGCTATGACAGCGCCGGTATTGCACTTTTCGATGGCTCAGGCATCAACCTTTCCAAGACAAAAGGAAAGGTAGAAGACCTTAAGGCCAAAGCAGAATCTACCATTTCTATAGAAGGAAGTCTGGGAATAGGCCATACGCGATGGGCTACCCACGGGGTTCCAAATGATGTAAATTCTCATCCCCATTACTCCAATTCCGGAAATTTGGTAATCATCCATAATGGTATCATAGAAAATTATGGTGCTATTAAGGAAGAATTAATGAACAGAGGATATACTTTTTCTTCAGATACGGATACGGAAGTATTGGTCAATCTTATTGAAGAGGTCATGAAGAAGGAGGGTGTAAGACTTGGTAAAGCTGTTCAAATAGCATTAAACCAAGTAGTTGGCGCCTATGCTATCGCTGTTTTTGATAAGGAAAAACCAAATGAGATTGTCGTTGCCAAACTCGGTAGCCCACTGGCGATCGGAGTGGGCGAAAATGAGTTTTTCATTGCATCTGATGCATCTCCTTTTATCGAATTTACGAACAATGCTGTCTACCTCGAAGATGAGGAAATGGCAGTTGTCAGACTAGGTAAAGAGATCAAGTTGAGAAAGATCAAGGATGATGCAATTGCCTATCCTCTGGTACAGGAACTTCAATTGAATCTGGAAGAGATAGAAAAAGGTGGCTATGATCATTTTATGCTAAAAGAGATCTATGAGCAACCAAGGGCTATCAAAGATACATATAGAGGAAGGCTCAGGTCTTCTCAAGGAATAATAAAAATGGCTGGTGTAGATGATCACCTCCAGGAATTTTTGGATGCAGAACGAATTATCATTGTTGCATGTGGAACCTCCTGGCACGCTGGCTTAGTTGCTGAATACATATTTGAGGATCTGGCCAGGATTCCCGTTGAAGTGGAATATGCCTCTGAGTTTAGATATCGCAATCCCGTAATAACGGATCGGGATGTAGTCATTGCCATTTCACAATCTGGTGAAACAGCCGATACATTAGCTGCCATAAAGCTAGCTAAGGAGCACGGGGCTTTGGTTTTTGGAGTTTGTAATGTAGTGGGATCTTCCATTGCAAGAGAAACTCACGCAGGAGCTTATACACACGCAGGACCCGAAATTGGGGTGGCTTCTACCAAAGCTTTTACAACACAGATAACTGTACTAACCCTATTGGCTTTAAAGCTGGCCAAGGAAAGAAAAGCCATTTCTGAAGATCTATTTACCTCCTACTTGATGGAGTTAGAGGAGATCCCATCTAAAGTTGAAAAGGCACTTGAGTCAAACCCGATGGTCGAGATCATTGCAGAGGCTTATAAAGACTCACCCAATTGCCTGTATCTTGGGCGGGGGTATAACTTTCCAGTGGCGCTGGAAGGAGCTTTGAAATTAAAAGAGATCAGCTATATCCATGCAGAAGGGTATCCGGCCGCTGAAATGAAACACGGACCTATTGCCCTGATCGATGACCAAATGCCGGTTGTAGTGATCGCTACCAAGAAGGGACATTACGAAAAAGTTGTTAGCAATATTCAGGAAATTAAATCAAGACATGGGAAGATCATTGCTATCGTTACAGAAGGAGATGTCCAGGTAAGAGAACTTGCCGATCATGTCATTGAAGTTCCTGAAACTTTCGAGAGCTTGACCCCTTTGCTGACTACAATTCCGCTACAATTACTTTCCTATCATATAGCAGTTATGCGCGGATGTGATGTAGATCAACCGCGGAACCTGGCTAAATCCGTGACGGTAGAATAAGCAGCTATTTCCCATAAATTTTAATCGCACGACGCCCTCCAGGCGCCCTGTTTTCAGTCCTT
>Ga0265309_10000162_pt1 | contig 24203 bp, 22 predicted proteins | sample Helome_FD_192492 | JGI IMG/M metagenome (GOLD analysis project Ga0265309, IMG submission 192492) | Marine sediment microbial communities from subtidal zone of North Sea - Hel_20160524 (Illumina Assembly) | ecosystem: Environmental > Aquatic > Marine > Subtidal zone > Sediment ...
GTTGAAAAAGAAACTGGGTACAGAGGGCCTGTTCGAGCCGGCACACAAACAGAAGATACCAACCTACGCGACACGGATAGGCCTGGTCACCTCGCCCAGCGGCGCGGCGGTGAGGGACCTGGTACATGTGCTGGGACGACGCTGGCCAATTGCCGAAATTCGCTTGTACCCCGTCGCAGTCCAGGGTAACGAGGCTACAGGAAAAATTTGCAAGGCTATTGAGTCTGCCAACAGGCAGGCATGGGCCAATATCCTGATCATCGGCCGTGGTGGCGGCTCGCTGGAAGACTTGATGGCCTTCAACGATGAGTCTGTCGCCCGCTCTGTTTTCGCTTCTGACATCCCAATAATTTCAGCAGTAGGTCACGAGACCGATTTCAGCATCTGTGATTTTGTCGCCGACCTCAGGGCACCTACTCCCTCGGCGGCTGCCGAGCTTGCAACCCCGGATCAGGCGGCGGTCAAACAAGCGTTTGCAAAGTCCGGCAGACAACTTCACAGACGCACGCAGGATCGTTTGCAACAGAATGCACAGAAAGTCGATCACCTGTTCCATCGTCTGCAACAGCGCCATCCAGCCAAGCAGTTATCTGAACAGGGCAATTGGCTTCAGCTTCAGCACAAATCGATCGTCCGAAATATTTCCCGGCAATTGCAGGACCGGGCATTTGTTCTTGACGCATTGACCAGGAGACTTTCAGCCCGCCACCCGGATCAAATACTTTCGGAACTTTCAGAACGGCTTGTCGCAGCCACCAGGGACCTGGAAAAATCCACTCTCAGCAACATCCGCTCCAGGTGCGAATCGTTAAGCAATCTTGCCCGCACGCTCAATGCTGTCAGCCCGCTCGAAACTATGGGTCGAGGTTATTCAGTCGTGACTGCAGATCTCTCGGGCGAGATCATATCGAGTATTGCCCAGGTCAATGTGGGCGACCGCGTTTCAGCCCAGGTGACAGATGGTCTGCTGAAGTGCACCATCAATGAAATTGATGAATAACACGGCTGGCACGCCTTGTAGACATCATGTCTAGTTTGTAGACTTGCACGATGTCGAAAAGAAGCCGCTCACGCGCAGATCGTCATGCAGCACATCAGGCAGCACGTCGATCCGGAACAAATCAGGGCCTCTCACTCATCATAATCGCATTGGTTGCACTGATCGCTTTTGCCAATGCGTTACCTGATAATCTCGCCTGGGATGATGTCATGTTTGCTGCTGGAAACCGGCCTGCGAGCGTCAGCCTGGCTCAAATCGGAAACTTTTTTACCAGCGACGTATGGGCGGCCATGGGCAAGGACACCGGCCTCTATCGACCGTTATTGCTGGTATCAATCGCTTTGGACATCCAGTTATTCGGTGATTGGTATGTAGGCTATCACCTGGTCAATATTCTGCTGCATGTTCTGGCCAGCCTGGCAGTTTTCGGATTGGTCAGATACCTGCTGCCAGTCGCCAATGGCGCCGCACTTCCTGTTGCGAATCACATCGCGCTGCTGGCCGCGTTGATTTTCGCGGTACATCCGGTACATACGGAGGTTGTGAATTCCATTTTCAACAGATCCGACATGCTCGTGACAGTGGGTGTCGCGGGCGGGCTCTGGTGGTTTCTGCCAGCTGTTGAGCGGCAACCACGAAAAGCCTGGACAGTTTTGAGCCTGTTATGCCTGCTTGTTTTGTTGTGCAAAGAAACCGGCATCGCCCTTCCGGCTGTTGCAGTGGTAACCCTTTTCCTGACCGCGAAGGGTAACTGGCAGACCCGACTGCGCAAGTGTTTCCCGGCGATAGGGTTGCTTATCCCCGTGGGAATTTACTTTGCGTTGCGGGTAAATGCCCTGGGCGGAGCGGATGTGCCGGTGATACCGGATGAAACCCTGTTCACGGTGGCTAACCCAGCCAATGCCCTGGAGGGAGTGGCTGCGCCATCGATACCGGACGAAACCCTGTTAACGGTGGCTAATCCAGCCAATGCGCCGCCAGGCCAACAACCCATTGGACTCCATTTCGATCTTCGAAATCTGATTCCGGCGATCAAGGTCTGGTTTGATTCCCTGGTGCTGTTGCTATGGCCTCATCCTCTTCTTGCGTTTCACGCAAGGTCAGCAAGCAACCTGATTGTCGCCTTGTCCGTTCAACTTGCAATCCTGGCATATGCCATCATTTGCCTGAAGCGAAAATCGCCCGGGTTTTTCATCGGCCTGGCTTTTTTCTACTGCACGATTCTGCCATCCAGCCGCATTATCAGTGAATCAGGTTCGGCCCCCCATCTCGCTGAGCGCTACCTGTATTTGCCCTCGGTCGGCCTGATCATTGTGCTGGCTTTCGGTCTCAGCTGGCTGGTGCGGCGTTTCTCACTTCGCACTGCAGTGCTTTTCGTCATGACAGCAGCGGTGTTGCTGACGCCATTGACCTGGGCCAGGAACTCAGAATGGGCCAGTACTGTTCGTTTAGCCCAGAGCGACTATCAAAAAGGACGCCGGGAGGGTAAAAACCTGAAAGCACTGGTTACCGCGTTATTTTTTGATGGTGAATTAGCACGCGCAAAACAGCTTTGTGACAAGCATGCAGAAGCATTGCCGAGAAATTGGTCCTTAAGCGCCACTTGCGGACAGGTCTACGAAAATCTCAAACGTTTTGACAAGGCAGAAAAAGCCTACCTCCTAGCATTAAACCATGACAGGGGTAAGGCTTCAGCCCATTATTCGCTTGCGAACCTGTACCTTCACACCAACAGATCTGACCAGGCCAAAGAGCAATTTGAACAGGCCATAGCCAAAGAGAAACAACATTTCATGAAGGAACTATTGTCAGCGGAAATGCTAATGCGCCTGTATCCCACGCGAAAGCCAGAATTGCTGGAAGCAAAAGATCATCTCGACAGAGCCCTTCAATTGCAGCCCCAGTTCCATCACGCACAGACGAGATTGAACGATCTCAATGAGATGCTTGAGGCATTACCAGGGCAGAGGAACTGAGTGTCAGGCTTAACCATCTCTGTAGTCATCCCCGTCCATAATGGTGGTCAGGACCTGCACCAGTGCCTCGATGCCATGGCGGCATCTGCTTACCCTGTGTTTGAATGCGTTATCGTAGACGACGCTTCCGATGATGGCTCGGCACAGCAGTGTGCGGACAGGCCCAACACCCGGGTGATTCGGCTGCCAACACAACAGGGTCCGTCCATTGCCAGAAACCGGGGGGTTGCGGAGGCCACAGGAGACATCATTTTTTTTGTCGATGCAGACGTAATGGTGCACCCTGACACCCTGGCAACGGGCGCCAGAATATTGCAGTCTGATTCAAATATAGCTGCTGTCTTTGGCAGCTACGATGACGAACCCGGGCATCGTTCATTTCTCTCGCAATACCGAAATCTTCTCCACCACTGGGTGCACCAGACTGCCCTGCCCGAAGCAACAACTTTCTGGACTGGTTGCGGCGCAGTACGCCGGGAGGCATTCATTGAAACAGGCGGGTTCGAGCAATCAATTCGACGTCCAAGTATTGAAGATATCGAATTTGGATCACGCCTTTGCGCAGCAGGATACCGCATACGTCTGGAAAAAAAGATGCAATGCAAGCACCTGAAACAGTGGAATTTCTGGAACCTTGTCAATACCGATATTTTTCACCGTGGTGTGCCCTGGATGGTCCTGATACTAACCAACCGTGATGCTCCAAACGATTTGAATATCAATTACAGCGCGAGGATTGCAACGGTGCTGGCCAGTTTGCTGATCCTGACATTTTTTACCTTGATACTGACCGGCCATGCCGTAGCCACGCTCCCCGGCCTGATGCTCATTCTGATAACTGCTGTGTTTTCCTTTTTTACAGTCAAACCAAAAATCAATTCGGCACTCACGGTGGCACTGGCAATCTCAGCCCCCCTTGTCACCTTCGCCCTGCTTCCGGATCTGCTGGGTCTGATTCCGCTGATGTTGATTTCCACGCTCGTATGGACCCAGTTTGGGTTCTACCGATATGTCTCTCGAAAGCGCAACTGCGCATTTGCTTTTGCTGTCATTCCCATGCAGGTGATTTTTTTCACGGGATGTGCCGTTTCCACAGTCCTGGGATTTATGGTCTATGCTTTTTATGAGCTGCGGGGACTTCCCGCTCGCTGAACGCCAGGGTCCGGTCCTCGCCTATTTCGTGGTAGTCGGCGTCCTGATTAACCCTCCAAACGTCCCACAACTGCTCCCCGGCAAGAATATTTTCTGCAGTTAGAAGCGCGGTCATCATGGCATGATCCTGGTTGTTGTATTTGTGCATGCCGTTGCGCCCCACAAGGTGGAGCCCCGGCATATGTCGAATCAGCCAGGTATTAAACAGAGCAACCCGTTCTTCATAATTTTCATCGTATACCGGATAAGCCCCGGCCTGCCGGATCACCTTGCCATCAATAACATGACCTGGAGTTACCAGGCCAAGATGAATGAGCTCTTCGTCGGCAAGCCTGATCAGATCCTCATCTGTGGACGTCCAGGTTCCGTCACCTTTGAAACAGAAATATTCCAAACCCAGACAATTCAATTCGGGGTCAGGAACCATATGCGGAGACCACGACTTGAAATTCTGAATACGCCCAACTTTGACCGATGAGTCATGGATGTAAATCCAGTTATCGTCAAAACAATCGACGTCCCTGACGATGAGTGCAACGGTCAGAAAATCCCGATAGCGAAGTGCATGCGCAGCCGTCAGAACTGCCTCGGGCGGTTGGGGGTTGAGGTAATTGGCCAATTCGCTAATAGCCGCTGAAGAAATGACATGCTCAGCATGAACCTGCCCGTCAGTATCCTCGGATTTGACCGTCCAAACACCGGAATCAGGGTCACGCGTCAGCCCTGTTACATTCATGTCCAACAGAACCTTGCCACCGAATTCCGCAATCTGCTCCGCCGCCGTCTCCCACATCTGGCCCGGACCCAGGCGCGGATATTTGAAAAACTCGATCAATGTCTTTGGCGTATGACCGGCCCGCCTGATCCACCCCGGTACAAATGCCTTCCATACAGCAGTCCCGAGAGAGAGCCCCTTGATTCTCTGTGCCGCCCAATCCGCGGAAATTTCCTGGCATTTCATGCCCCATACTTTTTCTGTATATGTCTGGAAAAAAATGGAGTAAAGACGATGTCCGAACTGGTTGGTCACCCACTCCTCGAATGTCTGTGGATTGCGTATTGGAAGCAACCTGGCCTTGAAATACGAAATCATGCATCGCGAGGACTCGATAATCCCAAGTTTTTTCAACGCGTCGAAAGCCCGCAGAGGATAGTCGAACAACTTTCCGTGGTAGAGGATTCGTGATTTCCGTTCACGAGTGATGAGCTGATCACCCAGGATCTCTTCCCACAAGGCTTCTATTTCGTTCGAGCGTGAGAAAAAGCGATGACCACCCACGTCGAACCTAAACCCCTTGTAATGCTCCGTTCGTGAAATGCCACCCACATAGACGGGGTCCCGTTCCAATACGATGACATCCACTCCAGCCTGACTAAGACGCCTGGCAGCGGTCAGGCCGGCAGGACCGGCCCCAATACAAATGACACGCGGAAGAGTTTTATTCACCTGTTGGTTCTCGCTGAGTTTAGCTAAATGTTCGCCTGGCACACGCGTTGGCACCAATCACATGATAGACTTTATGCGGCAAGGGGCTTCGGAAATCCATGAATCCATTGAAGACCGAAGTGTAGATGTTTTGAGTAACCGATTCTATTAATTCATGTTTGATGATTCGTAGACAAAACCGGGACTTCGGAAAAAAACCAGTAACGATTGAGATCAGTCCACCATCAGGCTGGCCAAAACTGGAGCTTCGTGAGGTCTGGCGGAACATTGATATTATCTACATCCTGGCCCAGCGTGACATCAAGGTCAGATACAAACAAAGTTTCGCAGGAATTGGCTGGGCGATCATCCAGCCATTATTGACCATGCTGGTCTTCACCGCTGTTTTTGCAGGTGTGGTCAGGGTATCGACTCATGACAGCCCATACCCCCTGTTTTCCCTGGCAGCACTGGTGCCCTGGGCATTTTTTGTCCACGCAATAACCAAGGCAACAACCTGCCTTGTGCTCGATAAGAATCTCATCTCCCGCGTCTATTTCCCTCGCCTGGTGCTCCCGCTTTCAGCGGTGATCGGAGGATTGGTTGACTTCGCGATTGCCTTCGTATTGCTCTTGATACTGCTTGTCGTCTATGAATCAGCGCCCACTTTAAAGCTATTTTTGCTGCCCTTTTTCCTCATCTTCACAATGCTCACGGCGCTGGCGCTCGGTCTTTGGCTCTCTGCGCTTAATGTTCAATACAGGGATGTCAATAATGCCCTGCCATTTTTTACCCAGGTTCTTATGTTCATCTCGCCTGTTGCTTACCCGGCCAGCGTGATCCCCGAGAAATGGCAATTGGTTTACGCACTCAACCCCATGGCCACAGTGATCAACGGTTTTCGCTGGGTGCTGTTGGAGGGTCAGCCCAGCCCTGGACCGTATAGCCTGATTTCAGTGGCTGTGGTTTTCGTTGCATTGACGGGTGGACTCTACTTTTTCCGCTGGCAGGAGGACCGGTTTGCCGATGTCGTCTAACAACCCCATGATCGAAGTTGAAGGACTTGGCAAACGCTATTGGGTGGGCGGACATAGATTGATTGACAGCATGGGGATGCATGCGCTGATAGACAATGCATTAAAGGCCCCTGCCCGGTTGATAACCCAAAAGTTTCCTGGCACCAGGCCTGTGTCTCACCATCCTGTCAGCCCGGGACATATGAAATGGGCTATTCGCAATGTCACTTTCAGCCTTGATCAAGGCGAGGTTCTGGGTATTGTCGGCCACAATGGTGCTGGAAAATCCGTGCTGTTAAAGTTGTTAAGCCGAATCACCCGGCCAACCGAAGGGCATGCGCGACTGCACGGCCGGGTCAGCAGCATGCTGGAAGCAGGAACCAGTTTTCACCATGAATTAACGGGACGGGAGAACATTCGTCTTTCAGGCGCCATCCTGGGAATGCGCCGATCCGAGATCAATGCCCGGATGGATGAAATTATCGATTTTTCTGAAGTCGAGGAATACATTGATACACCGGTAAAACGCTATTCGACCGGAATGGTCATGCGCCTGGGTTTCAGCGTTGCGGCACACCTCAATACCGATATCATGCTAATTGACGAGGTTCTGGCAGTCGGCGACCAGAGGTTCAAGCGTCGCTGTGTCGAGAAAATGAGAAGCGCAGCGAGAAGTGGCACAACGGTCCTTTTTGTCAGTCATGACATGAAGGTACTTGAACAGATAAGCGACCGGGCCATACTCATAAGGGAAGGCAGCCTTGTAATGCAGGGGACGCCCGCACAGGTGGTGGACGAACACCAGAAACTCACTAAGGCCTCGCGCCTTTAAACCAGAGCGATTTCCATGGGGTACAATCGCGGGTACCAGGCATACAGGTAACGAATTTTGTGACGGAACAACACGAGGAAACCGGCTCATCGACAACCACGGTAGATACTTCTATGTATTTGCCCCCTCGCAAAGATGGTTTGGGCCTTTTGCGCAAAGTTGTGATTTATCACATGGTCCTCGCGCTGTTCGCGGTCTCAATAGCTTTGGTCTTTCCAGATTTTATCGAGCAGTTACCGATAGGCGGCATCAAGGAACTCGCCGGAAGTGGGGAATTGAGTGTTTCCAGCGTAGAAGACGTTGCCCCACCCACTCAAGACATCAAGATTGTAAAAACTTTTATCCGCACCACCAACCAATTCGATCGCCTCGGATATGCCCGTCAACTCACCATCGTATTGATTGGCGTCTGGTTGTTGATGCTGCCCGTATCCTGGGTGCACAAGGGGATTCACAAGGTCAGTTCACATGATCATTCACTGGATGAAACCACCCTGGTCTTACCGGGGATCGTCGCGGCCATTGTGCTGGTGGTCCAGCACAGCCTGGCGCTGGCTTTCAGCCTGGCAGGCATCGTCGCCGGCGTACAGTTCCGGCGTGCCCTGCAGGATACTTACGACGCACTATTCATCCTGGTCGCCATTGGCACCGGCCTGGCCGCCGGTGTACAGGCGCTGGAAATCGCTGCTGTGTTGACCGTTTTCTTCTGTTACGCCACGCTGTATGTTTACTACCTTGGCGATGGCCTCGAGTCGCATCATGCTGCGCATGAGTCGGCGCTTAAAAAAGAGCGCAAACTGGCTGCAGCCAGGCAGAAAAGGTCAGGAAATCCGGATTGACCTGCTGTGCGATCAGTTAAATCTATTTACCTAAACATCGTTTTTCGAACTGGCGCAGCAACTTGTCTTCGTCCTGTGCCTGCTTGAAAAACTCCCCGAGATATTCCTGCATCGATACCCTGTCATCTTCCGTGAAACCCGGAATGGAATTTAGCGTGTCGAGAATGCTCGTTTCCTGAGATTTAACGTAACGAAGCGCCGTCTCGATTGATTCCGCGTCGGTGCAATATCCCCTGTACCTGCGTTGCCTGACATTTTTCAGGCGCAGCGTGGAGTCTGGCTTGGCGTATTTCGCATTGACGATGCCGGCCAGGTCAAAATCGTAGGGAACGTAATAGATACTCTGGTCGATATCCAGCAGATCCCCATTGTGGCAGCAGGCATCATCGTTTTCAGCCATGACAAACGACCAGTCGGTGTTGCCAATCAGGTATTGAAAAACAAAAACCAGGCTGGCTTGTTCCCGATTGAGCCGGGACACGGACAACCCCGCGACCTCGAGTGGCTCGCCTCCGGTTCGCTGTGCAAGTTGCTGCATGGGCTCAATAGCGAATCCATACCGCAGATGTGCATTTTCAGAGAGTTTCTGATCCGTGTCTGTGTACGTAATTCGCATCAGTCTTACCCTGAAGGAAACTTCAGACAGCAGCGCGAACAGGCGGTATGCCGTGTACTCTTCAAGCGCGTTTTTCTCGCCCTTGTCGTTGTTGCGGCAATGAGTAACCAGCTTGATCTTATCTTGCCCTGCAAACACTCCAGCGACGGATTGTTCGGTGTCGAATCGAACTCGCAGTGGCGGAAATTCGCAGACACGCAGCCGGCTTTTGCCGCGCAGGCGAACCATCACCTGATGATCTAACCCATTTTCGCGCAGAACAAACGGGACCTCTTCCCCTTCTTCACCGGGCTCTGTCAACGAGTAAAGGGGCCCAACCAGTTCGACGTCCAGGACACTGTTTTCTTCGAACAGCGGTGCCGCTTCGGAAACTGACCATGGCAGGAAAATGATCGCCAGTAGCAAATGATATGCAGGTCTGAACACGGGCTTACTGGCTATCGCTTGCGAACTTCAGCGCAGCATCTCCAAAATAGAGGGTTTGCTGTGCCGAAGCCGCCAACCGGAGGCGGCCGCGAGCCGGATCAAATTCGTTCAACTCGAGTGACCAGTTCAGCCCATCCTCATCCAACGATTGCATGGCTACAGGCTGTTCTTCATCCTGCTCATTTTCAAGCAACGCAACCAATATGCCATCGAGTGGAAACACCGAACTGAGTTTCAGGACCGAGCGCTTGCCAGCGGGTCTTTCAACCTTGAGATTCAGCTCAAACTCACCATTTTTCAGACCGCAAATACCGCTGTCATAGCGGCAGTTTGGTTTTTCGACCAGGCGGTAACTCTGTCCTTCTTCAGCCGGCTGCGCCGTTTCGCTCAGCATGAAATCAAAGGCGAAATAGCTGATCAGCGCCAGCACCGGCGTGACGATTGCCGCGGTCAGGACATGCTTATTCTTCAACAGACTCAAGCAGCGCCTCCATGTCATCCATTATCGCATTCATCTTGGCAACAACGGCACGATAGGGTCCGGGTTGTGCCAGATCCACACCTGCGTTGGTCAGCAAAGTATAAGGGTAATCAGATCCCCCGGCACGCAACAGGTTCTTGTAGTTCTCCACACCCTCTGCACCGTCCTCTACTATCCTGGCATAAAGCGCTGTGCCGGCGGTTTGTGAAGTCGCGTACTGGAACACGTACATGTTGTAGTAGAAATGCGGAATGAACATCCACTCGTTGGTATACAAATCATCGATTACCACCACGCCTTCTTCATGGCCATGATAGCGCTTGAGAATCTCACCATAGATTTCAGATATGCGCTCGCCGGACAATGCCTCACCGCGCTCGACCGCTTCATACAGCGCGAGCTCGAATTCGGCAAACATGGTCTGCCTGAAGAACACGCTGCGCAAACTCTCCAGCGCGCTACCCAGGTAAAATATTTTTTCTTCAGCAGTTTTGGCATTGCTGGTCATGTAATCCTGGAGAATCAGTTCCAGTGACGTGGACGGGATCTCGGCGATGAACGTGGCATAAAAAGCGGTATCAAAAGGCTGCTCCTGTTTCGAATACAGCGAGTGCATGGCATGACCCCACTCATGAGCCAGTGTGGACAGGGATTCATAATCGTCATTGTGGTTCAGTAACAGGTACGGGTGAACATCAAATGCGGAGGGCTGCATGTAAGCACCCGAGCGCTTGCCGCGCTGCGGGTAGACGTGCATCCAGCGCTGATCCATCGCGTCTTTTTGCAATTCGACCCAGTCCTCACCCAGCACGGACATGGCATCCAGCGTGATCTGCTTGCTGGTCTCGATACCGAATTCCTTATCCAGTGAAACCAGTGGTGGATAGATATCGTAATAGCGCATTTGCTCGATGCCGAGCATGCGGGCGCGTAACCTGAAATAGCGATGCAGGGTCGGCAGCGCGGCGTTCACTTCCGCTACCAGGGTGCGATAAACCTCGGGCGGGAGATTGTCCTGGAACAACTCTCGTTCCAGCACCGAGCCGTAATTACGCGCCCGGGCCAGGGCGACCTGGGTTTGCAGGTGCGAGTTCATGATGGCGCCGACACTGTTGCGGTACTCCAGCCACTTGTTCCAGAACGTGTCAAATACCAGTTTCCTGTCAGCACGGTTCTCACTGCCTCTGAACCTGCCGTATCCCTGCGAATCTATAGTGCCTTCCTCGCCGGTGGAAAGGTTGATGGTCGGCCAGGGAATATCTGAATTGGCCACGATCCCATAGATTGTGTTCGGTGAAGAGAACGACTGGGAAAAATAGGAAAGAGTTTCCTCTGCTTCCTGGCCCAGGGTGTGAGGCGCATTGCGCAGGTAGTTGTCGAGGTCGAATGTGAACCGCTGCAGACGCTGATCCTCGGCAATGAAGGTGTTAATGACCTTCTCCCCCACGCTGAGTATTTCCGGTTGCATCCATGCCGTAGCCTCGCTCAGACCTGCAAACATGACCTGGCTCAATTGACGCCGCTCCTGCGTCTTGGTAACTCTCAGGTCTTCGTCTGCATTGAGATTGGAATAGGCTGCAACCCGGTAGGCCTCACGGGTTGTATCCGATACCAGGGCAAGAGCAACGTAGAGATCGCCAGCGCTATTACCCAGCGTACCGCGCAGCGCTTCAATGGCCGGGAATCCATTCATCACGTTTTCCCGTGCTTCTTCCCAGGCCTCGACAGAGGGATAGATTTCGGTCAGGTCCCAGGTGAACCTGGGGTCAACCGCGGCGGATTCTTGCTGTGCGAATGAAGAGACTGACATGATTAAAGACAAGCAGGTCAAAACTGCGAAACCAAGACGGATCATTGAAGTGTTTTCCCATTAATTCCTGAACCTCTTATTAAAACACTATTTAACCCCGTTATGCCGAATTCTGCGTTTAATCAAAAGAGAGCAGCGGGTGCCACATGCCAAATGCCGTGGTAGTCTCGGGGAATGCGCGAGCGTAGCGATGAAGCACTGATGACAGCCTTTGGCGGGGGAAGTATGGAAGCTTTCACGCATCTGTATGAACGACATCGCGGGGCACTTTATCGTTACGTATTACGCAAGGCCGGTGATACCGCTACCGCCAACGATTTGTACCAGGGCGCCTGGGAAAAAGTAATAAGAGCCCGCGAAAAATACAACCAGGCTGTACCCTTCCGGGCATGGCTGTACCGGGTCACATACAACCATGCAATGGACTATTTCAGGCGCGCCCGGCCCGATACTGATTTAAAGACAGATGAGCTTGAATCAGAAGCGCCGGGGCCTGAAAGGCAGGCACTGAATGAAGCCCGGGCCGCCGGGTTGAAATTAGCGATTGAACAACTTCCGGCTGAGCAAAAAGATGTGTTCTTGCTTAAACTGGAAGGCGGCCTGAACGTAGATGAAATCGCGACGGTTACGGGCGTAAACCGCGAAACTGCTAAAAGCCGGCTTCGCTATGCCACTGCCAAGCTCAAAAATATGCTTAGGGAAACATGAACGGACACACGCAATGACTTCTGATCCACGCGACCAGACGACGGAAAAGACACTCGAACACGATCTCGGGAAAATTCGTTCTGTGCTGTCGGGTGCGGATTCCCCGGAGCCCCCGGATTTACTCGACCAGGCGGTTCTGAATACCGCCCGCAGGGAACTCGAAAGTGCGGAAAAAAAGTGGCCACGCAGATTTTCACCGCGGTGGCTGGGCGCATTTGCAACCGCCTCCGTCGTCATACTTGCCCTCGGAGTCATTGTACAGCAGGAACAGGAGTCAACTCCGTTCACGAATGCGGAGCACGGTCGCGTCAAGCTTGAGAATGACGCTGCGGTAACGGCAAAGAAGGCAGCCGCCGACAGTCAGGAAATGATGAAAAACGCTGATCGTGACGAGTCAAAAATGAGCCGTGCCAGCCCGATGGCGGCAGCACCGGCCCGAGCCGATGAAATCCTCGAACAGGAACTTGCGGACGACCTGGCCGGTCTCGAAGAGGCTGACGCAGAGATCCTGACTGCGGAAGATTGGATAAGCCTCATGTTGCAGCTACAGTCATCCAACCAGCAAGCTCAACTGATCGAAGAACTTGCCGCTTTCAAATCCGCTTATCCGGTCTATCCGCTGCCACCAGAGCTGAGCAACTGAAAGAACCATGCGAACCCTGGCCAACAAGGCAACCATTGAAGTCGAGATCAAACGCAGCCGCTTTATCGCACACGCTGCCCGGGTAGACAGCCTGGCTGAAACGCTGGAGTTCCATGACTCGGTGATCGACCCACAGGCCAGCCACAACTGCTGGGCATGGCGTCTGGATCACCAGTACCGTTTCAATGATGATGGCGAACCCGCAAGCACAGCCGGCAAGCCTGTACTTGCTGCCATTGAGGGCAAGGGACTCGACCATGCCATGGTCGTGGTGACACGGTATTTTGGCGGGATCAAGCTGGGTGTTGGCGGCCTGATCAGGGCCTATGGCGGGAGCGCTGCAAAATGCATTGACCAGGCCGGCATGCTGGAGGTTCAGGCCAGGATCGAGTGTACGATAGAAGCTGGATTCGGCTGGACAGGACAGGTTTATGCTGCCCTGGATACCTGCGAGGCGAATAAACTTGCAGAGCAGCACCATCAAGACGGCATCCAGATACGGGTTGATGTACCCAGGGCCGGTTATGAAAAACTCAAATCCGTGCTCAGGGACATGACCCGCGGTGAAGCCAGGGTCAGGATAGCAGGTTGAATTTCACGCCGGGCAAGGACGCCGCAAAACCAGTCCCCATTAAAAGTGAAGGTGTGTAATACCCGCCTTCAACATCATTCTCGAGCAGGTATTCGGTAATTCCCAGGCTGGCTATTACCGTCAGGTCATAGCCATTGGGGGTCGTCATTGTTGCCTGCGCACTGCGCCCATCGGCAGATACAACCTCGCCCCAAAGTTGTGCATCACTGTCCTGCCTGGTTTGCTCTGACGGGCCGCGAACCTTCTTTTCTACCCGCTTTTTCAACAGCTTCTGGATGAAACCAAGACCCAATAATGGCTGTATCCAGCGCAGTCGTTTTAGCCCGGTAATCGCAGACGGGGGTACGGACATATAAACTTCGATATCCGCTACTCCAGTGCTGACAAAAGCCGTAAAAACGTCTCCCCAGGGAATAGTCACAGCAGTCCTTTGGGCGTGCGCAAATGGAATGGTGCGGGTTTTCCATGCCAATGGGACCTTTATCAGCTGGCCATCGCGCCTGACCACACCGCCGTTGCCCAGACCTTCAACGCTGGTTTTTGCAGTACCGGGGCTAGGGCCGCCGCCGGCCTCGAAGGCAAGTTGCAAGCCGGTAGCGGCGGGTAAAGCCTGAACCAGGCTGGCAGCAAGACAATCAGACGGTACAACATCAAAACCGGCGCCCGGTAATAAAACCACATCGGCCCGCCTGGCCCATTCATCCTGACTGTGTGCATGCTCGAAAACAGATATTTCACCCGTGATATCAAGGTAATGAACCCCGGCCTCAAGGCAGCCGGAAATCATCGCAGCGCTGGTGATTGAGAAAGGGCCTGCACAATGCAGAATCAATTTGAGGCCGCTGATTGAATCAATAATCGCTGCTGGCTCATCCAGGCCGAAAACCCGGTACTCGAGTTCCAGTTCTTCGGCCAGCCGGCTGATTTCGGCAGCATTGCGTCCTGCCAGTATGGGACGCATTCCACGGCGCACGGCTTCACGGGCAGTAAGTTCGCCTGTAAACCCATTGGCGCCATAGATCATCCAGCTCATGGTTTTCCTAGAACAGACTTCCCTGCTCACGGGTATCTACCGGCTTGGGATTCTTCTCTTTCTTTTCATTCTTCTCTGATTTCTTTGTTTGCTCCGGTGGGAGCAGTGGGGACTGGACCGCGCTGGCAGGCTCAAGACCTGTAGCGGGAGGCCCAATCACTTCATTATCCGGGGCCACGGATGCTTTGCGTCGGGGTTTGCTGACCACTGTAAGTAGCTTGCCAACCGTGCAGTGGGATTCAAGTTCGTGACGCAAAGTCTTGCGCCTGTTGATGCGATAGCGATTGCAACGTCCCTGTTTTGAAATCGTAAGGTAACCGGCATCCTGCAGATCACGGACGATCTTTTGCACCGCTCGCTCAGTAATACCAACCTCGGTGGCTACATCCCGCAGACGGACCTCGCGATTGCGGGCCAGGCAGACCAGGACATGGCCGTAGTTGCTGAAAAATGTCCAATCACCCATCATATATCCTGTGCAAAGATCTTAGCTGAATTATAATTCGTGTATCGCTTTTCTTCAAATTAACTAAAAAGACCGTACGGCATCGGGAATCAACTTTACAATGATTGTTAATAAATCAAATAAAGCCATTGATTTTATGCGTAATTTTATGAGGCTGGAATCTTCCAGCGGTTATCTTTTGATTGCGGCTACTGTTCTCGCCCTCATCATGGCGAACATACAATTTACGCAACATGCCTATGAATGGTTCCTCGGTTTACACCTCACCATCACCATCGGAGGGCTGGGCGTAGACAAACCTCTGCTGCTTTGGATCAACGATGCCCTGATGGTATTTTTCTTCATGCTGGTCGGTCTGGAACTCAAACGGGAAATGATCGAGGGTCAGCTGTCCCGGCCGGACCAGGTCATCCTTCCCGTAATGGCCGCTTTGGGTGGCCTTGTCGTACCTGCCGCCATTTTCTGGTGGATCAATGGCGACCTGGCCGGGCAAAAGAACGGCTGGGCCATTCCGACAGCCACTGACATTGCATTTGCCCTGGCCATGCTGGGATTGATGGGGTCCCGTGTTCCGCTGGCGCTAAAGGTTTTTTTGACCACCATTGCCATCGTAGATGACATTGCGGCAATCGTCATCATTGCGATTTTTTACACGTACGATCTCAGCGTCGTTTCGCTGGCTTTGGCCGGGCTTGGAATTGCGGGCCTGGCAGTCCTTAACCGATACAGGGTTATGAACCTGGCTCCCTACATGCTGATCGCACTCTTTATCTGGTTATGCGTGCTTAAATCCGGTGTCCACGCCACCCTGGCAGGCGTCGTGGTTGCCGTATTTATACCTTTGCGCCCGGGTGACGACAGTTCGCCGGCCCGGCACCTGGAACATACGCTGCACCCCTGGGTCGCTTTTGCTGTCCTGCCGATTTTCGCGTTCGCCAATGCGGGCGTCCCCTTGTTTGGAATAAGCATCGAGAAGCTGACCAATGGTGTTCCGATGGGCATCATCCTCGGCCTGTTCGTTGGTAAACAGCTTGGCGTGTTTGGCATGGTTGCTATCGCCCGACTGTTTCGACTGGCAAGGCTGCCGGAAGGTACCACCTGGGGCCAGGTTTACGGTGTGTCGATACTGTGTGGAATTGGTTTCACGATGAGTCTGTTCATCGGAACACTGGCATTCGAACACGGCAATTTCGATGTGCTATCCGGCGTCAAACTGGGCGTTCTGGCAGGCTCGGTGTTATCTGCTATTGCCGGTTTGCTGGTGTTACATCTGACCTTGCCCAAAGCGAATCATTCGAGCTGATATCAGTCGATGTAAAATTCACCTTTGCTGACCATTACGCTTTCTCCGCCTATCCAGGTCCCGGTAACACGACCCTTTGTTTTTTGCGTTCTGGCATGCAGCATGCTCGGGCGTCCCATTTCCACACCCTGCGATATTTTCCAGGAAAACTCACCCGAATCGGCAGGGTCATGATGCGTCAGCAAGGCAGCCAGCGCACAATTAGCGCTTCCGGTCGCCGGGTCCTCGGGCACACCGTCCATGGGCGCGAACATGCGGGCCTTAATATCGGCATTTCCGCTGGACCTGATGTAGAGCAGGATATCGGGAGTGACCCGTCTTTTTTGCAGGGCTTCCATCACCGACATGTTGAAACTGGCCCTTTCGAGTGCCTCCTGGCTGCTCAATTCTACAACCAGGAAAGGGAGTCCCACCCCGGCTACGCAGGGCGGGTGAACATTCAGCCTGATATCAGCCACGTCCAGTGACAGCGCCGGTGCAGCAAGTTCGGGCATCACAACCTGGCCAACCTTCAGGCTCTGCGGCGCCAGCAATTCGCACCACAGTCTTTCATCCTGCTGCCTGGTGATCCTGACTTCGACCAGTCCGGCCTGTTCTTCAAAAGTAACCACACGGTCGGCGGAAATATCTCCCAGCAACCCGTTGCTGGCAAGCACAAAGGCTGTCCCGATGTTCGGATGACCGGCAAAAGGCACTTCCCTGGTGGGCGTAAAAATCCTGACTTTCCGGTCATGACCTTGTTCCGGTGATAACACGAAGGATGTTTCTGAAAAATTGAACTCACGTGCGATTTGCTGCATTTGCAGCTTACTCAGCCCCGCTGCCCCAACAACGACCGCCAGCTGATTGCCACCAAACCGCTGCCGGGTAAATACATCACAGGTATAAAAATCAACTTTCACAATACGCTACAAATTCATTGATGAACTGATCCAGCCGTTGCCGAACCGAATCATCCGATAAAACACCCTGTTCATCGAACACGCGGCCGGCCCCGGATACCATCAGGCGTCCTCCTGACCACTGGCGGGCCCCCAGACTGCGAAAAACCGGCAACCAGGAACTCTGTGCAAGTATGGTTCCAAAACCGCCTGGTGAAGCACCTATGACTGCCACTGGCTTGCCCCTGAACACATCTCTTAAATCCGCGGAAGGCCTGGAAAGCCAGTCTATTGTGTTCTTTAACACGCCGGGCATTGAATTGTTGTACTCCGGGCTTGCCAGCAGAAGCCCTGAAGCATCGGCCAGCTGCTGTTTTAGCTGCAGCACCGGGCCGGGCGTGCCGGTAGTTTCAACATCACCGTTATAAAGCGGAATTTCCTGGATGCTCCCTATTTCAATCACAGCCGGGAGCAGAACCTGGGCGGCGTTTAACAATGCAGTGTTATAGGAGCCTTGTCTGAGGCTTCCGGATAATCCAAGTATTCGAGTCATTTTCACTCCAGCAGCCAGGAGACAAAACAATCCCCCGGTTTGCTCTCAGTAGTTTAAATGGAAGCAGCCAGTTCCGAGCCCTGCCTGATCGCCCGCTTGGCGTCCAGTTCGGCAGCTACATCCGCTCCGCCGATCAGATGAACCGTGATGCCGGCCGATTCGAGAGGCTCAACCAATTCCCTGCAGGGCAGTTGGCCGGCGCAAACTATAATGTTGTCAACTTCGAGGAGTTTTTCCTTTCCGTCTTGCTCTATGTGCAATCCGAATTCATCAATTCGCTTGTAATTGACACCCGCAAGCATCTTGACACCCCGGGTTCTGAGGCTGAGACGATGGATCCAACCCGTGGTTTTTCCCAGTCCTTTGCCTGGCTTGCTTGCCTTGCGCTGTAGCAACCAGATATCCCGCGCCAGTGATTCGGGTTCAGCAGTCACTTCTTGAACACCGCCGCGCGCTTCCAGGCTCATATCGATTCCCCATTGGCGGGCAAAGGCTTCAGGGGTAGGAAATCTGGGTCCGTTGTGGTGTTCATGTCCCAGGAACTCGGAAACGTCAAAACCAATGCCTCCGGCCCCAATGACCGCCACTTTGTCACCTACTTCAGCGTTATTTCTTAATACATCGATGTAGCTCAGCACTTTTTCATGGCCAATCCCCTCGATATCAGGGTTGCGGGGCTCAACCCCGGTGGCCAGGATAACTTCATCGAAACCGCGCAATGCCTCAACATCGGCGCGAACCCCAAGCCGGACATCCACCCCCTTCAATTCAAGCTGCCGGCTGTAATACTTGAGGGTTTCGTAAAACTCTTCCTTGCCCGGTATACGCTTGGCCATATTGAACTGGCCGCCGATTTGCGCCGCTGAGTCGAACAACGTGACGCGATGCCCCCGTTCAGCCGCTACACAGGAAAATGCCAGGCCGGCCGGCCCCGCTCCGACAACGGCCAGCGACCTTGGTTTCGCTGTGGGTGTGTAATTCAGTTCAGTTTCCCGGCAAGCGCGCGGATTCAACAGGCACGAAGCGGTTTGCCGGCTGAAAGTATGATCCAGGCAAGCCTGGTTACAGGCGATACAAATATTGATCTCGTCGGATCGGCCGCTGGCCGCCTTGTTTACGAAGTCGGCATCAGCCAGCAATGGACGCGCCATTGACACCATGTCGGCATCACCCTGTGCGAGTACCTTTTCTGCGACTTCCGGGGTATTGATTCGATTGGTCGTTACCAGGGGAATCCCGACTTCTCCTTTGAGCTTACGTGTCACCCAGGAAAATCCAGCTCTTGGAACCATCGTCGCAATGGTCGGAATCCGCGCTTCGTGCCAGCCGATCCCGGTATTGATGATGGTGGCGCCAGCCGCTTCGATAGCTTTCGCCTGGGCCACGATTTCATCCCAGCTGTTGCCATCCGGCAACAGGTCCAGCATGGACAGGCGGTAAATAATGATAAATTCCGCGCCAACCGCTGCCCTGATACGTTTGACAATTTCCACGGCAATCCGGTAGCGCTTGCTTGCTTCACCACCCCACTCATCTGCACGATGATTGACCCGGGGTGTAGTGAATTCATTGATAAAATAGCCTTCGGAACCCATCACTTCGACGCCGTCGTAACCGGCCTTTTTGGCCAGTTTCGCCGCCCGTACAAACCCACGAATTTCACGCCGGACCCCGCGTTTGGAAAGCGCTCGCGGCTTAAACGGCGTTATCGGTGACTGAATAGCGCTGGGGGCCACGGTCAGGGGGTGATATCCATAGCGCCCGGCATGCAGAATTTGCATACAGATTCGGCCACCTTCGGCGTGAACTGCGTCGGTCACTTTTCGATGAGGCTTCACCTGCCACGGAAACATCATCGAAGATGCAAAGGGCGCCAGCCAGCCAGACACCGTTGGGGCCATTCCACCGGTGACAATCAATCCGACACCACCCGCCGCCCGCTCCGCAAAGTAGGCGGCCAGCCTCGGGTAATCTTTTGCCCGGTCTTCCAGACCGGTATGCATGGACCCCATCAACACGCGGTTCTTAAGCGTAACGAAACCCAGGTCGAGTGGAGACAATAATGCAGGATAATGATTTGTCATTTCTGTTAATCCGCAATAGAAAGTTTCAGCATCAAGGCTTTCACCAGCGCCCTGACTCTTGTCATAGGCTCCCTCAGAGTTTCTGCAATGTCATCCTCTGAGATCAAGTCATCACCCACTCCAGCACCCCAGTTGGAGACCACGGCAATTCCCGCGTAATCCAATCCAAGCTCCCTGGCCAGACCTGCTTCGGGCAACGAAGTCATCCCTGCCATGTCGCATCCATCCCTGCGTGCTTTTTCAATCTCGGCCGCACTTTCCAGCCGGGGACCCTGAAAAACGCCGATGCAGCCGCCATTGACCACGTTCGCCCCTATTTCTGCTGCGCTGTGCAGTAAAGCCCTGCGCAGAGGACCTTCGTAGGGGTTAGAGAAATCCACGTGCACCAGGGGAGTATGTTCCGAGTCGCTGTAGGTATGCTCCCGGCCCCAGCTGAAATCGATCAACTGATCCGGTGCGGCCAGTGTTCCAGGCGCATAGGCTTCAGTGATGCCACCCACTGCGGAAACCGCCAGCACATGGTCGGCACCGGCCTCCTTGAGGGCCCAGAGATTTGCCCGGTAATTGACACAATGCGGTGGAAAGCGGTGTGGACTGCCGTGACGCGGGAGGAAAAGCAGCCGGACCGGATCAGTCTCAACTACCCTGACAGTTGCGGAGGGCAAGCCGTAAGGCGTATCGATAGACAGTGTTTCTGCGTGATCATCCAGTTCCGTCAGACCGGTTCCACCCACCAGCGCCAGGGTAATTTCAGCAGCCATCAGACTACCTCCAGCGCCCAAATCTCATCGAGGTGACGCCAATGTTCGTAGGCGTCCATTCCGCAACCGAATATGTACTTGTCATCTACTTCCATGCCAATAAATTCCGGCTGCTTGGCCGTAGTTTCCCGGTCATGAATTTTGCGGACCAGAACAGCGCTATTGACCGAGCGGGCGCCGCGTGATTCGCAATACCTTTCAATCATCTGGAGCGTCAGGCCGATATCGTAAATGTCATCAATGATCAAAACATCCTGCCCTTCCAGATTCAATCGCGGTGGCACGCGGAATTCAATTTCCCCGCCCTCGGTTTGTCCCGCATAACGCGTGGCGTGCACAAAATCCATTTGCAAGGGCATTCGCAGCTTTGCCGCCAGCCAGGCGGCAGGCATTACCGCACCGGTCATGACAATCAGAAGTATTATTTCCCGGTCACCGTAATGATCGTTAATCGCAATAGCCATGCGGTCAATAGCAGCCTCTACCTGCTGCTTTTCCGCTATCACGGACGACTGATTCAACAATTCCCTTGGGTCCTGCTCTGTCATGTTTTTTCTCTCATTATGCTTTCAGCTCCAGTTTTGTCCTGCGAGTGCTTCCAGGCTCTGGCTCCACCTGCGCCACTCTTTCACACCCTCGCGGTCGAGGCTGGCAAGTTCTTGTTTGCTAACTGTGGGACGCCCGTACAGCGCGGAAACCGGCAACCCGTGGCCACCAGGCGGGTCATTCAGCGCGCCCAGCAGTTCACTCACATCTTGCGGTTGGCAAACCAGGGCGAGGTCGCAACCAGCATCCAGGCACAAGCGCGTACGTTCCACCAGGCCACCTACGGATTTTGCCGCGTGCATACCCAGGTCATCAGAAAGAATAACGCCCTGGTAACCCAATTTGGTTCGCAGAATTTCTTTAAGCCACCGCAGGGAATAACCGGCCGGCAACTCATCCACCTCGGGATAAATGACATGTGCGATCATCAGGCTGTCCAGATCGGTGGCAAGCTCAGCGAACGGCAGGAGATCGGTTGCCATAATTTCGTCCAGCGCTCGGGGATCGCAGACATCGTCAACGTGAGAATCAGCAACGATTGATCCATGACCCGGAAAATGCTTACCGGTGGTTTTCATACCGGAGTCGTGCATTCCCGCAAGGTATGCACGACCCAGGCGAATCACCTCATCCGGGGCATCCGAAAAGGCCCTGTCACCGATCACACAGCTTCCCCGATTCAGATCCAGTACCGGCGCAAAGCTGAGGTCAATACCGCAAGCCAGCATCTCTGTGGCCATCACTCTGCCATGGCGGTATGCCATATCCAGTGCTTTTTGCGGGTCCGAATGCCCGATTGCACCGAGGATGCCAAGTGGGGGGAGCCGGGTGAACCCTTCATCTTTCAAACGCTGTACTTTTCCGCCTTCCTGATCGATGCATACCAGTAGTCGCGGTTCGCGCGCTTCCCGTATGTCTGCCACCAGCAATTCCAATTGCGGCCTGCTTTCGAAATTACGGGTAAACAGCACTACACCGCCCACCGCCGGATGGGCCAGTTGTTCGCGACTTTGTGCATCCAGCCGGGTGCCGGGAAGGCCGATTAGCAGGGGTGCGGTTGTCATCCAGCTATCCTAAGCTTTTCGCCCGAAAAGCGCGATGGATTCAACGTGCCCGGTATGGGGAAACATGTCCATAACCCCGGCGCCAAGCAAACGAAATCCATGCTGGTGCACCAGAATTCCCGCATCCCGCGCCAGGCTGGCCGGATGACAGGAAACATACACTACGCGTTGTGCTCCGCTGGCTGCAATATGCGGCAGGATAAACTCCGCACCGGAACGCGGTGGATCCACCAGAACTTTATCGTAACCCTGTTTCAGCCATGGCGCCGAAGCCGGATCTTCATTCAGGTCAGCCGCATGAAAAATGGCATTTTCCAGGCCATTGATCTGAGCGTTCCCGCCTGCTCTTCTGACCAGTTCCGCATCGCCCTCGATGCCTCTCACTTCGCCTGCCTGCCGGGCCAAAGGCAAAGTAAAGTTACCCAGACCACAGAACAGGTCCAGTATCCGGTCACCTTCTCCGGGCTCCAATAATTCCAGCACGCGGTGAATCATAAGGCGATTCATATCCGTGTTGACCTGGATGAAATCAGAAGGACCAAATGCCAGCTGAATATCAAATTCCGGCACACTGAATTCCAGGTTAACGCTGGCAGGCTCCAGGCAGTGGATGCTGGCCGGACCTGACGGCTGCAATAAAACCGCAATTCCCGTTTCCGTCGCAAAAGAACTGAGCTTCCGCTGGTCTCCCTCGCTCAGCGCTTCCAGGTGCCGGAATACCAGGGCGCACTGGTCATCACCGCAAGCAACCTCGATTTGCGGAATGGTCCGCCTGGCTTCCATTGAGAAAATCAATTCTGACAAGCGCCCAAGCTGTGAAGCAATACGCTCGTCCAGCACATAACAAGATTGCATGTCAGCGACAAAGGCCCCGTATCGCTCTCTGAACCCAACCAGAACACGCTCCTTCTTGTGGACGTAACGCACGGAAAGTCGCGCCTTGCGACGGTACCCCCATTCGGGGCCGGTGAGCGGCTCCCAAACGGCATCCGGTTTTACTTTTCCGATTCTTTCCAGGTTCTGAAGCAGGGTGTTTTGCTTGGCCTCAATTTGCTTCGAAGGTTTGAGGTGCTGCAATGAACACCCGCCACACTGGCCGAAATGAGGGCACCGTGGTTCAACCCGGTCAGGCGATGACTCGATGACCTCCAGTGTCTCACCCTCATCGAAATGCCTTTTCCGGCCAGTTACCCGGGCACTCACGAGTTCACCGGGTAAGGCTCCATGTATGAATACAATTTTATCTTCGTGAGTCGCTACACCTCTGCCGTCGTGGCTCAGGTCTTCGATCCTTGCCTCGAAGGGTTCTTTGGGGAGATTGCGTCTTCTTCTGCGACTCATATGCGTTTCTCAAAAAAAAAGCGACCGGGTTTATACTCCCGGCCGCATCAACATTGTGGAATCTATTTCTGGCGCCAGGCACCACCGGAATCCTGATAATACCAACCCTTGCGTGCGTTCTTTACCCATTCCCTGGCAAAAGTCTCCTGGATGTCTTTTTCCCACTCAGGATGGCCGTTTGCCACCGCTATCTCCCGGTAAACCGCTTTACGATCACGGTTTTCATCGGCAACGATGCCTTCGATGCCGCGCCTTTCACTCAGTGCAACGGCGGAACGGTCGCGCACAATCACCAGGCCATCGGAACTGAAGCCAATGGCGCCAGCGCTAAACAGCGGGTCAAGATGTTGTCTCTGGCGCTGGGCCATACGCGCCTTGATCGCGTTGATTTGCGGGGTATTGATATCAATTTCAGCTTGCTGTGCGTGCGCATCGGCAACCAGGAAATCGAGCAAACCCACCGCCGCGATCAACATCGCATCAGAGGGCAATTGAAACGGATTGAAAAGTGATCCTTCGTCATTGGATTCACCCAAAACATCGCCTACGAATTTTTCTGCCGCCCGCTCGGCCGCAGCCGCCGGAAAGTACACGTTAATTGTCACGCAGGCCGCGAGGGCATAAAGCAAACCCAGGAAAAGGATTGCATTGAGT
>Ga0265309_10000164_pt1 | contig 24137 bp, 25 predicted proteins | sample Helome_FD_192492 | JGI IMG/M metagenome (GOLD analysis project Ga0265309, IMG submission 192492) | Marine sediment microbial communities from subtidal zone of North Sea - Hel_20160524 (Illumina Assembly) | ecosystem: Environmental > Aquatic > Marine > Subtidal zone > Sediment ...
GGAAAGGGGATGCTGAACATAACCGGAAATCTCGGTAAGGTGATGAAAGAATCGGCCACCATCGCTATGGAGTATATCAAGTCAAACTCAGATCATTTTAAAGTTGATCCAAATATTTTCAAGTCCTATAATGTGCATATCCATGTACCGGAAGGTGCCACCCCAAAGGACGGCCCTAGTGCCGGGATCGCTATGCTAACATCACTGGTTTCCCTGTTCACCCAGAAACGGGTGAAGAAACATTTGGCCATGACGGGGGAGATCACCTTAAGAGGGAAGGTATTGCCGGTGGGAGGTATTAAGGAAAAGATCCTGGCTGCCAAAAGAGCGCGTATCAAAGAGATCATCCTTAGTGAAGAGAACAGGAAAGATATTGCCGAGATCAAAGAAGATTACATAAAAGGGTTAACTTTCCATTATGTTTCTGAAATGAGCGAAGTCATTGATATTGCCATTACGGATCAAAATGTGAAAAACGCTAAAAAACTCAAGGCGGAGTAAGTCGCAATTACATGTCTAAGATCACCATTGCCATAGACGGGTACTCATCAACAGGTAAGAGTACTATTGCCCGTCAATTGGCACAAACCCTGGGCTATATCTACGTAGATTCCGGGGCTATGTACCGGGCCGTTACTTTATATGCCCTACGCGCTGAATTGATCCAAAATGATGTATTAGATAAGGAGAAACTTGTCGAAAGCTTGCCGTCCATTTTCCTACAGTTCACTTTCAATCCCAAAAAGGGATATGCAGAAGTGTATTTAAACAACAAGAATGTAGAAGGAGATATACGTAACCTCGAAGTTTCGAAATATGTGAGTCGGGTTGCCGAGATACCTGAAGTACGCAGAAAGTTGGTAGCTATCCAACAGGAGTTGGGAAAAAACAAGGGTGTTGTGATGGATGGGCGCGATATTGGCACAGTAGTCTTCCCTGAAGCCGATCTGAAATTATTTCTCAATGCTGCTCCTGACAAAAGGGCCACACGCAGGTATAAAGAACTTCTGGAGAGAGGGGATGAGGTTACCTTTGAAGAGGTGCTAGAAAATGTAGAATTCCGCGACCATATCGATTCCACACGAGCAGTTTCTCCTCTAAAAAAAGCTGAAGACGCCATTGTGATTGATAATACCGATATGGGGCTGAAAGAACAGTTCGAGAGGGTATTAAATATAGCTAATAGGGTGATCAACCAAAAAAAAAAGGATGCCTGAGCATCCCTTTTTTCAACGTAAGTAAATAAACTTATAGGTTGGGTATCACCAATACTTGTTCTGGATGAATAACATCCGGATTAGAAAGGAGATTTGTGTTTGCTTCAAAGATCTTGTTGTACTTCATGGCATCACCGTAGTAATGCTTAGCTATCTTGCTTAGCGACTCTCCGCTGCTTACAACGTGCCTGTGGTATACAGAATCATCTGCTACCGTAATATTAGCTTTTAGATCAGATGGACTTTCGCCACCAACAGCCTTGATTTTATCCCATAGCAGGTTTTTTTCGTATTGCGTATTTGCCTGGCCTTTGATCTTCAAAACGCCATTCTCTTCATTTACGCTACCGTCTTTGATTCCCAGCTGTTCACCAAGATCCAATACGGGCTGATATTTCGCTTTTACACTCATGTTTTAAATAAGATTAATGGTTAAAAAATAATGAGCCTAAAGATACGAATAATTAGGAAAATTTGAAATAATTTCTCGCATGCGAAGACCGAAATTACAGTTGATTTGCTCTGGGTTGGTAAAACAAGGAATAAATTGTATTTTTGCAGACCTTTTTCACCCATTTATCAAGAAGGAAAAGGGAAACAGAAAAGAAGATAATCACTTCTGTACAATAGGGTTTATTCTTGATGCGTACGGAATACAAATGTAGATCAGCAAATGGCTGAAGAAAAAGTAACACCACAAGCGGAGGAGACTGCCAATACTGAAACGGCTAAAGAACCTAAAAAACCCGTAGCTCCAAAACAAGACCCGAAAGAGTTCCTTTCCAATTTTGACTGGGATAAGTACGAAGAAGGCATTGAACGCATCGAGGATAAGAAACTCGAGGAGTTTGAAAAACTAGTAGCCGAAAATTTCGTAGATACCGCCGATGAAGAAGTGGTAACAGGAGTAGTGACACATTTAACGGAACGTGAAGCGATCATTGATATCAATGCGAAGTCCGAAGGTGTGATCTCCCTGAACGAGTTTAGATATAATCCGGACCTGAAGTTAGGGGATGAAGTAGAAGTCTTAATAGATATCCGGGAAGATAAAACAGGTCAGCTTGTATTGTCGCACAGAAAGGCCCGTACCATTATGGCATGGGAACGTGTGAATGATGCACATGACAAGGAAGAAGTCATCACAGGCTTCGTAAAATGCAGGACTAAAGGGGGTATGATCGTGGATGTCTTCGGAATTGAAGCCTTCTTGCCTGGTTCTCAAATAGATGTAAAACCTATTCGCGATTACGATCAGTATGTGGGGAAAACGATGGAATTCAAGGTGGTTAAGATCAACCAGGAATTCAAGAATGTCGTTGTTTCACACAAAGCATTGATCGAAGCCGATATAGAAGAACAGAAAAAAGAGATCATCAGTAAGCTTGAAAAAGGCCAGGTACTGGAAGGTATTGTGAAGAACATTACTTCTTATGGTGTCTTTATCGACCTTGGTGGTGTAGACGGACTGGTGCATATTACAGATTTGTCCTGGAGCCGTATTAACCACCCGAATGAGATCGTAGAGCTGGATCAGAAGCTGAATGTTGTGATCCTTGATTTTGATGATAATAAATCCCGAATTCAATTAGGTCTTAAGCAATTAGAGAAGCACCCGTGGGATGCCCTTGGCGAAGAGATCAAAATTGGAGATAAGGTAAAAGGTAGAGTAGTTGTGATCGCAGATTACGGCGCCTTCCTGGAAGTAGCAGTAGGGGTTGAAGGATTGATCCATGTATCTGAGATGTCATGGTCTACACACCTGCGCTCTGCGCAAGACTTTGTAAATGTTAGCGATGAACTGGAAGCAGTTGTGCTAACACTAGATAGAGAAGATCGCAAAATGTCCTTAGGGATCAAGCAATTGACTCCGGATCCATGGACAGATATCACAACTAAATATCCAGTAGGATCCAAACACAAAGGAATTGTACGAAACTTCACCAATTTTGGTGTCTTTGTAGAATTAGAGGAAGGGATTGACGGATTGATCTACATTTCTGACCTAAGCTGGACAAGAAAGATCAAGCATCCTTCTGAATTCGTGACCGTTGGTGATGAGATTGAGGTAGAAGTACTGGAATTAGATGTAGATGGCCGTAAGTTAAGCCTTGGACACAAACAGACTACTGAGAATCCTTGGAATAAATATGAAAAGGAATTCGGATTAGGCAGCGTACATAAAGCATCTATTACTGAAGTTGTAGATAAAGGAGCTATCATCACCTTTAATGAAGATATCACGGCTTTTGTTCCACAACGCCATATGGAAAAAGAAGACGGCAAGAAACTCACTAAAGGAGAAGAAGCCGATTTCAAGATCATTGAATTCAATAAAGATTTCAAGCGTGTTGTAGCAAGCCATACCGCCTTGTTCAGAGAAGAGGAGGAACGCAATGTGCGCTCTGCCCGAAAGAAAGCGGCTGCAGCTGCCGAGGAGGCCAAACCTACACTAGGGGATGCCAACGAGCAGTTACAGGCTTTGAAGGACAAGATGGAAGCAGATAAGAAGAAATAAGAAATGAAAGCAATTCAAAAAAAGCCCTGTTCCTTAGATCAGGGCTTTTTTTTAAGCTAGCTTCCTAAGAGAATAAAAAGAAGATTAACCAGAAATATCTATTTTTGCCTAAACGACACGACGGCGAATTCAATATGAGCCAAAAAGTACTCCTTACCGCAAAAGAGATCGATATCCTCTTACATAGGCTCGCGTGTCAATTACTTGAAAGACATCTCGATTTTTCAGATACGGTCCTGATCGGTATTCAGCCTCGTGGAATTTACCTTGCGAATCGCTTGACCAAGATCCTGAGTGAAGAGTATCAGGTGAAAGATATTGCACTGGGTTCTTTGGATATTACATTTTTTAGGGACGATTTTAGAAGAGGGGAGAAGACCCTTGAAGCAAGTACAACGGAGATCGATTTCCTGGTAGAAGGGAAACGCGTTGTGCTGATCGATGACGTTTTGTATACCGGCCGGAGTATCCGTGCTGCCTTAACGGCCATACAGTCCTTTGGCAGACCAAAAGAAATAGAACTACTGACACTTATAGACAGGCGTTTTAGCCGGCATTTACCCATTCAACCTAATTATAGGGGGAGACAGGTAGATGCGATCAATGAGGAGAAAGTCAAAGTGCTTTGGAAAGAGAATGATGGAAAGGATGTTATTTACCTAATAAATACCTGATCGATGAGCGAACTGAGTGTGAACCATTTATTGGGAATAAAATATCTTACAGAACAAGATATTGAACTCATTTTTGAAACGGCCGATCACTTCAAAGAGGTCATCAACCGGGCTATCAAAAAAGTTCCTACTCTCAGGGATATAACCATTGCTAATATTTTTTTTGAAAATAGTACCCGAACCAAGTTATCCTTCGAATTGGCCGAAAAACGATTATCTGCCGATGTTATCAATTTCTCAGCAGGTCAATCTTCGGTAAAAAAGGGGGAGACGCTTATTGACACGGTAAATAATATATTATCCATGAAAGTGGATATGGTGGTGATGAGACATCCTAATCCGGGCGCAGGCATCTTCTTGTCAAGGCATGTGAAGGCGGCGATCATAAACGCCGGGGATGGAGCTCATGAACATCCTACACAGGCCCTCCTGGATACTTTTTCTATTCGGGAGCGACTCGGTGGGGTAGCCGGGAAAAAAGTAGTAATCGTGGGTGATATTCTGCATTCAAGGGTGGCGCTGTCCAATATTTTTGCCCTGAAATTACAGGGGGCAGAAGTTAAGGTATGTGGTCCGCGTACACTTTTACCTAAACATATTGAATCCCTTGGTGTCGGTGTGGAAACCAATCTCAGAAAAGCGCTGAATTGGTGTGATGTAGCCAATATGTTGCGCATTCAAAATGAGCGTATGGAATTCAGTTATTTTCCGACTACTAGAGAGTATAGCCAGCAATACGGCATTAATAGGAGCTTGCTTGAGAGCCTGGATAAAGAAATTGTGATCATGCATCCCGGTCCGATCAACCGCGGAGTGGAAATTACCAGTGATGTAGCCGATTCTGATCAATCGATCATTCTGGATCAAGTTGAAAATGGCGTTGCCATAAGAATGGCCGTCATTTATTTACTGGCATCAAAGATTAAATAAGAACCCATGATTCTTGATAAGGACGGAAATACGACCATCGTATTCCAGGAAACCACATCGATAACTGAATTCATTCAGAATCTAACTAAGGCATACCGGGGTATTAAAAGGGATCATATCATTGTGAACCTATTTTCATTTGATAAATTGGATACCAATGATATCCTTGAATTCCTTGAATTGTCTAACCGGCATCGGGGAATGAGAAAATCCTTTGTCCTGGTATCAAAAAAGATCAGTTATGAGGATGTTCCGGAGGAAATGTGCCTGGTGCCTTCTATTCAGGAAGCCAAGGACATGATAGAAATGGAGGAGATTGAACGCGATCTGGACCTGTCATGAGCTTAAAACTGGCACAGCTGAACCTGGCAAAAATGACTATGCCCGTGGACCATCCGGAAATGTCCGACTTTGTCAATAACCTGGATCGGATCAATGCATTTGCCGATAAAAGCCCGGGTTTCATTTGGAGGTATACTGAGGAAGATTACTCAGCCTCCCAGGGAGTATTCGGTCCAAACATGCTTGTAAATATGTCTGTATGGGAAGGTATAGAAGACCTGACAAATTTTACCTATAAAAGCCCGCACCTGGCCATTTATAAAAGAAAGAAAGAGTGGTTTGCCAAGATGGATAACCCTCATATGGTGTGTTGGTATGTGAAAGAAGGACATATCCCGAGTCTGGAAGAAGCTAAAGAACGGATCAGTTATCTCCAAACCCACGGAGAAACACCATACGCTTTCACCTTCAGAAAACAGTTTAGTATAGAGGAAGCCCTGGCATTTCAACCCTAGTATGGTCGATTCCATGAAATTACATATCCTTGGATGTTATGCGGCAACGCCGCGTAGCGATACCCAACCTACGGCCCAGGTCCTGGAATGCAGAAATCAACTCTTTCTTATTGATTGCGCTGAGGGGACCCAGGTCCAACTCCGACGAAATAAGATCAAATTTTCGCGAATAGACCATATTTTCATTTCACATTTACACGGCGACCATTTTTTTGGCCTTCCCGGGCTACTGGCCACATTTCGCTTGCTGGGCCGCGAGAAAGAGATCCATATTTATGGACCTGAAGGGCTTAAGGAAGCTATTACTATCATGCTCCGCCTGGGTGAATCTGAGGTAGGCTATCCTATTCATTTCCATGTATTAAACAAGACTGGATCGGATCGGATCTATGAAAATGAGAAGGTGACTGTAGATACAATACCCCTTTCACACAGAGTATACACCAATGGATTTCTGTTCACAGAGAAACCTAAGGATCTGGGATTGAATGTGGAGGCCGCCGAAAAGTACGGGATCGATCCCTCTCAATACCGAAATATCAAAAAAGGCAAAGATGTCGTCCTTGATGATGGCAAACGTATTCCGAATTCAAAGTTGACATTCCCCCCTAAAAAAGTCAGGAGCTATGCATTTTGTTGTGACACTGCATATGAACCCAAGATCATCCCATTAATTACTGGGGTAGATGTCATGTACCACGATGCCACTTTTCTGAAAAGCGAAAAGCACCTGGCCAAAAAAACAGGTCATTCCACGGCGATAGAAGCAGCAAGTATCGCCAAGCAATCAAAAGTAGGGCAGCTCATCCTGGGTCATTTTTCTACGCGTTATACTAGTACAGAGCCATTTTTAATTGAGGCGTTGACAGAATTCCCCGATACCGCCTTAGCACAGGACGGAATGGTATTTGAGTGGTAGAAAGTGCCCTGATTCATTGAGATCATAGCGCGCTTTAACGGAATTCTACTTATCTTGTTTCTAGAATTATTTGGATGGAAAAAAACCTTGATAACATTAGGAAAGCGTATGGGAAAAGCGATTTGAACGAAGGCACCCTGCCGGTCGATCCGATCACCCTTTTTAAGAAGTGGTTCCATGAATTGGAAAGTTCTGGAAACACGGATGAACCCAACGCCATGGCTGTTGCCACGCAGGGAGAAGATGGCTTTCCGAAAAATCGAATGGTCTTGCTAAAGCGCTTCTCATATGAAGGGTTTGTTTTTTATACCAATTACGAAAGTGAAAAAGGGCAAGCCATTGCACGTGATCCGAATGTGTGCCTGAGTTTTTATTGGTCTGTCATGGAACGCCAGGTGATCATTAAAGGAAAAGCCGAAAAGATTGCCCCGAATCTCTCAGACGGATATTTTGAGTCCCGTCCCGATGCCAGCAAATTAGGAGCCATTGCCTCACCTCAGAGTCAGGTTATCCCTTCAAGGGATATGCTTGAAGATTCTGTACGCGAACTGGAAGTGAAGTATGAAGGTAAGGAAATACCAAGACCCTCCTTCTGGGGAGGATATCTTGTTAGCCCTGTATCTGTGGAGTTCTGGCAAGGCAGGCCCAACAGATTGCACGATAGGTTCCGATATACATTGGACGATGATCTGAATTGGATAATAGAGCGACTAGCACCCTGAAAAAACAACTAAGGATGAAGCAACTGATTTTAATACGACATGGTAAATCGTCATGGGAATACGAAGTCTCAGACAAGGACAGACCTTTAAAGCAACGCGGAATAAGGGATGGTCACGCTGTAGTGGCAGCCTTTAAGGATATTATGCCAGAAATTGATGCAGTATATTCGAGCCCGGCAAACAGAGCACTGCACACATGTATGATCCTTATGCGCGGCCTCAATATACCCTTTGAGAAACTTACGATCACAAACGATTTGTACGACTTCTCAGGGGAAAGTATCATGGATTTTGTCTATCAGCTGGATCCTAAATTGAATTGTGTTCTTATCTTCGGGCATAATTTTGCTTTTACCAATGTAGCCAACCAATGGGGAAGTGTACGGATCGATAATGTACCGACGACAGGACTTGTTCATTTAAAGTCGGATGCAGATGACTGGAAGAAGATGCGAGATGCGAAAACAGTAGATACCATTTTTCCAAAGGATGTCAGATAGTGGCGAGTAAGAAATATCAATACATAAACAGGGAGATCAGCTGGCTTAGTTTTAATGAGCGGGTGTTGCAGGAGAGTATGGATTCTAATGTCCCGCTGATCGAACGACTCCGCTTTGTTGGTATTTTCTCTAACAACCTTGATGAATTTTTTAAAGTGCGCTATGCAACGGTCAGGCGTATAGTTGAAGCAGGTAAGAGCGGCAAAAGTGTATTAGGAGGGCAAGTCGCTAAGGAGCTATTGGAAGAGATCACTAAAATTGTGATACGGCTGCAAGCCGACAGTAGCAACTACCTGAAGAAAATCACCAAGGAACTCGAATCAAAGGATATATATATTATTGATGAGAGCCATGTAAAAGAGGAACACGAAGTCTTTATCAAGGATTATTTCCTGAAAGAGGTTAGCCCTTCCCTGATGACCATCATCCTGAATGACCTTGCAGAATTTCCAAACCTTACGGATATGGCAGCCTATCTGGCCGTCCGGATCGAGCTGATGGAGGAACAGGAAGGCAATGGCAATATCCGATATGCACTGATCGAGATCCCGAGAAATATGAGTCGCTTTGTAGTGCTGCCTAAGATCGGCAAGAAGGATTATGTTATCCTTCTCGATGACCTGATCCGATATTCAATGCGGAATATTTTCAATATGTTCTCATACAGGCAGATCTCGGCATATATGATCAAGATCACCCGTGATGCTGAACTCGATATTGATAATGATCTGAGCAAGAGCTTTATTGACAAAATATCCTCAAGTGTCGACAATCGCCGTATCAGCAATCCTGTTCGTTTTGTCTACGACCAGAATATTGAAGATGATACCCTGACATTTTTGAAAGATAAAATGAGGATCCAGGATACGGATAGTATTATTCCCGGGGGTCGTTATCACAACCGGAAAGACTATATGGGATTCCCTAGTTTGGGAAGAACAGATCTTTTATATAAACCTATTGAACCCCTGGCTGTAAAGGGGTTGATTATGGAAGGCAGCCTGTTCAAGTGTATAGCGGAAAAGGATCATATGATCTATACGCCTTATCATACCTTTTCCTATATCATCAAGTTGCTTCGGGAAGCCGCATTGGATCCGAAAGTGAGAACTATCAAGCTTACGGCATACCGACTGGCAAATGATTCTCAGGTCATCGCCTCCCTGATCAATGCAGCTAAGAATGGAAAACAAGTGACAGTACAAATTGAACTGCGAGCCCGTTTTGATGAACGGGCCAATATTGAATACGCAGAACAACTCCAGGAAGAAGGGGTTCATGTGATCTTTGGAGTCCCTGGTTTAAAGGTGCACAGCAAAATTTGTGTTATTGAGCGGGAGGAGAATAATAAAACAAAGCGTTACGGCTTTGTTAGTACAGGAAATTTCAATGAATCCACAGCCAGGATTTATACAGACTACACGCTCTTTACAGCGCACGATGGCATTAATAAGGAATTGATTAAAGTGTTTAATTTCTTTGAGACCACCTATAAGGTAACTAAGTATAAGCACCTGATCGTTTCTCCGCATTATACTACAAATTTCTACAAGAAAATGATCGATCAGGAGATCGCCAATGCCCTTGCTGGTAAACCGGCGTATATCAAGATCAAGATGAATAGCTTCACCTCATATAAAATGATAGACAAGCTATATGAAGCGAGTCAGGCCGGAGTAAAGATCCAGTTGATCATCCGTGGCATATGCTGCCTGATACCCGGCATTGAGGGTATGAGTGAAAACATTGAAGCCATCAGTATCATAGATAAATTCCTGGAGCATCCCCGGGTATTCATCTTTGGAAATGATGGAGACCCCCGCATCTATATATCATCTGCCGATTGGATGACCCGCAATTTAGAGAACAGAGTAGAGGTAGGTTGCCCCATTTACGACGTAGATCTCAAAGAAATGCTGATAGATAATTTTGAGATATGTTGGAATGATAATGTGAAGGCTCGGATTTTTACAGCACAACAGGAAAATGCCTATAAACGGAATAATGAGAAAGCCATTCGATCTCAGTTTGCCCTCTATGATTACTACAGACAACAACTGGAAGAAAGATCCACTGTTCAGGTTCCGGAAACTGTTAATAGAAGGAGTTAACCGTGAATGGCCTCTTTATCACCCAGATCTTTCATGATCTCGGCCTCATAATCTAATAAGCCCTGCCATTTGGCATCTACTTTGTCCCGATCCCCATATTCCCTGGCAAACTTCAGGAACATCGTATAATGCCCGGCTTCGCTGATCATTAGTTTTCTATAAAACTCAGCCAAATCCTCGTCCCGCAACTGTTCGGAAAGCAACCGGAATCGTTCACAGCTTCGGGCTTCGATCATGGCAGCATAAAGCAACCTGTGGACCAACTGCTCTTTGCGATCTCCGCCCTTGGGAAAAAATTTCATGAGGGCGATCACATACTCGTCTTTTCTGTGTTTCCCAAGTGTCATACCTCGTTTGAGTATCCGGTCGTGTACCATCTTAAAATGCCCCATTTCCTCCCTGGATAATGCGATCATTTCATCGACTAATTCCGGGTATTCCGGAAAATTAATGATCAAGGAGATGGCTGTACTCGCAGCTTTTTGTTCACAATAGGCATGATCCGTCAGGATCTCGTCTATGTTTTTTTCTACAATATTTACCCACCTGGGGTCTGTCGGGAGCTTTAATCCTAACATGATGTGAATTTTTGCCAAAGGTAAGAAATCGACTGTTGAAGCCCTTCTAGTTATTTCTCTTGAATAGTTTAAAGTTGGTGGATACTTAATATCTTTGTTCTCTTTGAGTACAACTACCTCCCTAAACAGCCACAAGAAATTAATATATGGTGTTAACCGTATCGTCAAAAGAAGTTGAAAATGTCATTAGAGGCAATATTGCCGAGGAGACTTTTCAATGGTTGACAGCCCAGTTAGAGAAGGTGATAACCGAAAAGTCTGGTAAGGACTTGTTTATGACCTATAGTCTATTGTCTTCCAAGATCCCGGATAATGATCTTCTTATTCTGACACTCCAGGAAAGCCCATTCAATAGTTTTCTTATAAGACAACACGCCAGGATCCTGGAACTCGCTCGTATCTATTTGCTAATGCGTGTACTGGAATCAGATGAAGATACATTTACACCAAAAGTGGCAACCTTGATCCAGGTGGCAGATAAAGGAGAACTCGTTGCCTTTTTGAAATTCCTTGCCTTCCTGCCTAATCATAAGGCATTTACTCATGTGGCCGTAGAAGCCCTGCGTACCAATATTGCCGATGTTTTCGATGCAATTTCACTCAACAACCCGTATCCAGCTGCTTATTTTAATGACCAGCAATGGAACCAGATGTACCTGAAAGCGGCATTTATGCAACGCGATCTATCAATGATCATGGATGTGGATAACAGGTCGAATAAAGAGCTCACTCGTATCATATCAGATTATGCGCATGAACGTTGGGCCGCCTCCAGGGATATCGACCCGCTTTTTTGGCGACCGGTGTCGGGATTTTTAGATGAAGACCTGTTGAAGGACATGGAAAGGTTGCTACAAAGCGATGTGCGGGCAGAACAATTGGCAGGTGCACTGTGCTGTTTGAACGCGGTCACTCCCGAAGCATCAGTATTGCTCGACAAGTACCCGAATCTAAAAGAAGAAATTAGTACCGGTGATATAAGCTGGGAATCCATAAAACAGATCAAATGACAAAAGAAAAGATGTGGATCGATCCACATATTCACATGACCTCCCGAACCACGGATGATTATGAGGCAATGGCTGCAGCAGGCGTAGTGGCCATTATTGAACCCTCTTTTTGGCTGGGACAGCCCCGCACACAAGTGGGTAGTTTCCAGGATTATTTCAGCAGCCTTGTAGGATGGGAACCTTTTAGGGCGAGTCAGTTTGGGATCAAACACTATTGTACGATCGGACTCAATTCCAAGGAAGCAAATAATGAAGCCCTGGCGGAGCAGGTGATAGAATTGTTGCCTTTGTATTTACACAAAGAGAATGTAGTTGCCATAGGAGAGATAGGCTATGACGATCAAACACCGGCAGAGGACAAATATTTCCGTATGCAACTGGACATAGCAAAGGAATTAGATATGACTGTTCAAATACACACCCCGCACAGAGATAAGAAGGCAGGAACTTTAAAAAGTATGGAGGTATGTCTTGAGCACGGTTTGGATCCGGGGAATGTGATCATAGACCATAACAATGAAGAAACAGTACAAGAGGTTCTCGATCGCGGATTTATAGCTGCCTTCACTATCTATCCGAAGACGAAAATGGGAAATGAACGCATGGTAGAAGTAGTGCGCCGCTTTGGAAGTACGAATATTATAGTTGACAGCTCTGCAGACTGGGGTGTTAGCGATCCGCTTGCCGTTCCTAAAACAGCTAATTTGATGCTCAGCAGGGGTATCCCGGAGGAAGATGTTGTAAAAACCTGCTACAGCAATGCGCTGGAGGCTTTTAGCAAGAATGGTAAAATGAAAGAAGAAGATTGGTTGGATACTCAGCTGATCGATCAGCGCAACCTATATAATGATAATAGCGTTTTACGCGGACAGCAACCTCGTGTAGACAGTGAAACCATAGAATAATATGTGGCCAAGGATAATGGGCTTTTTAAGGCTCATGCGACCTGCTAACCTGCCAACCGCAGGGGCTGATGTACTGGCCGGTGCAGCCATTGCAGGTGCGGTATCTACCCAATTACCCTTCACGCTTACCACAGCTTTTACTGATCTGCTTTTATTATTTTTCTCTTCGGTTGCTCTATACGCAGGGGGCGTTGTCCTTAACGACTATTTTGATGCCGATCTAGATGCAATTGAAAGACCGGAACGCGCCATTCCAAGCGGACTCATCAAAAAAAAAGAGGCCCTGCTCTTTGGCCTGGCCTGGTTGTTCCTCGGACTTGTCCTTGCCTATTTGGTGAATCAGACCTCTCTGATCATTGCTATTGTACTTGCTTCCTGCATCTTGCTATATGATGCCCGAGCAAAGAGGTATGCCTTTGCAGGTGCCCTGACCATGGGTGTTTGTCGGGGATTAAACCTCCTTTTAGGAATCAGTATTTTAGGTGGACTGGCCCACTGGCCTCTTGCGGGAATTCCGGTCCTCTACATATTTGCAATTACCTTGATCAGTCAGGGTGAAGTTCATGGGGGAAACAAGCGAAATCTACTGCTCGCAGGAACCATATACGTTAGCGTCATTCTAATCGTTTTGTATGTAGTGAATGCACAGGAAAGCTTAAATGGGATCGCGATTGGCGCCATGGCAGTTTTTGCACTAGCCATCCTTATCCCTTGGTACAGGGCGTTTCGGTCTCCGGAACCGCGGCTTATTAAAAAAGCAGTCATTGCAGGGGTCTTGTCCATTATTTTACTGGATGTGATCTTTGCTGCCAGCTTTGGCCATATCTCATATGCTTTCTTCGTACTTTTGCTCCTGCCAATTTCCATGGGACTTGGCAGTCTGTTTAAAGTGACTTAAAGCAGCATGCAATTAAAACCCATATCACAGTCGTTTTCTGTAGCCTATACGTATAAGCTTCATTTCACGAGGCAGCTATTCGCTAAAGAGAATCCGCTTATTCATTCATTGATCAAAGAATCAGGAGGGCAAACTCCTGTTAAATTCATTGTTGTGATCGATGAAGGAGTTCATACCCACCACCCGGAATTAAGTAAACAGATTACGGAATACGCCCGGGAGTTTGATGAAAACATGGCGCTAAAAGACATAATATTGGTACCAGGGGGAGAAAATGCCAAAAATACAGATCAGTGGGTCCACAAGATCCTTGACAGTGTTAATAAGAACAAGATTTGCCGACACTCTTTTGTGCTCGTCATTGGCGGCGGCGCTGTAATTGATATGGCCGGATATTCCGCAACCATTGCACACAGGGGAGTCCGACTCATACGAATACCTACAACGGTGCTCTCTCAAAATGATGCTGCAGTAGGGGTGAAGAACGGCATAAATGAATTTGATAAGAAGAATTTTATCGGCACATTTAACCCACCCTATGCCATAGTAAATGATGTGGAATTCCTCTCTTCCTTGGAAGATCGGGATTGGAGGGCAGGGATTGCCGAGGCGATCAAAGTAGCTTTACTTAAAGATGCGGACTTCTTCAGCTGGATAGAAGCGCATGTTAAGGCACTTTCTACCAGGGACGAAAATGCCATACAGCAATTGATATATAAATGCGCAGATCTCCATATGCGGCATATTGCACAAGGCGGTGATCCTTTTGAACTGGGATCTTCCAGACCCCTGGACTTTGGACATTGGTCGGCGCATAAACTGGAACAAATGACGAAATATGCGATACGTCATGGAGAAGCAGTAGCTATGGGGATCGTCTTGGATGTAGTCTATGCCGAACGCCTGGGATTACTATCAGCAGGAGATTCCCGAAGAGTTATAGATCTATTTACCCGACTAGGCTTTGATCTCAACCTGCCGATTAAGACTCAGGAAGAAATTTTAGTTCTGCTTGAAGGAATTCAGGAGTTTAGAGAGCATTTGGGAGGTAAACTCACCATCACCCTGATCTCTGAAATTGGAAAGGCCTGCGATGTACATGAAATAGATACTGATGAGATGATACAAGCCATCAACAGGCAAAGAGGTGAAGATAACCAAAGCGTTGCCTGACTTATGTGGGTAGACCAGCAATATCATCTAAGTTATTGTACCAATATTCATCCCGGAAACGATTGGACAGAAACCCTGGCCCATCTTAAAGAAAATTTACCGAAAATCAAGGGGCGACTCAGCCCTGAAAAACCTTTCGGAATAGGGTTGCGACTCTCTAATAAGGCAAGTGAAGAATTAGGTGAAGAATCCCTGGCTGAATTTAAGGAGTGGCTGCAAAAAGAGGGGCTCTATGTCTTCACAATTAATGGTTTCCCATATGGCAATTTCCATGGCGAAAAAGTAAAGGAGCAAGTACATCATCCGGATTGGACGAGAAAGGAACGCCTTGAATACACGCAGCGGCTTGCAGTTCAGTTAGCCCAACTGCTCCCTGATTTAGAGGATGGCGGCATCTCTACGTCGCCAATTGGTTACAAACATATGTATCCGGGTGAGAGGCGGATAGAAGCCCTTATCAAAGGAAGCGCTCAATTGGCGATCCTAGCGGTTTTCCTGCACGAATTGGAAAAAGATACAGGGAAATTAATTCATATAGATATTGAACCTGAACCGGATGGCCTGCTGGAGAATTCAGAGGAATTCCTTCAATTTTACGAGGACTATCTGATACCTGCGGCTAGAAAGGAATTTGGTAAAAGCCAGAAGAAACCTTCGTATAAGGCAGAAGAATTGCTAAAGCGATACATCACCCTTTGTTATGATGTATGTCATTTTTCACTGGCCTATGAGCAGTCCGATGAGGTTTTCTCTAAAATGGAGCGAGCTGGAATACGAATTGGTAAAATACAGATCAGCGCAGCATTAAAAGCGCAAAGCAGTGGCAGTGACAACGAAGAGATTTGGAAGGCCCTTTCAAAATTTGATGAACCTGTTTACTTGCACCAGGTCACCGAATCCAGAGATGGAGTAGTAATCACCTATTCAGATCTGCCCGACCTTCTAAAAGAACGACCGGGCTTTACTGAATTAAGAGCACATTTTCATGTCCCCATTTTCCTGGATACCTTTGGGGTATTGCAATCTACACAAGAAGATATTATACAAGTGCTTGACTTTATTAAACGTAAACCTGTGTCGACCCACCTGGAGGTAGAAACCTATACCTGGGAGGTATTGCCGGCACATTTAAAAGAGCCCATGGCCGATTCGATTTCCCGGGAATTGGAATGGGTACTTCAAAAATTAGCTTCAGATGAATAGGACTGCTGTTATCAATGTAGTTGGGCTGACCAATAGATTGATCGGTGAGCATACGCCATTTATCAAATCTATGATGGAAGCCGGTAGCTGGACCAAGATCGCCCCTGTTTTTCCAGCAGTTACCTGCACGGCACAATCTACATATTTGACAGGTAAATGGCCTAAAGAGCATGGTATCATTGGCAATGGATGGTATTTCAAGGAAGAGCACGAAGTTAAATTCTGGCGCCAATCCAACTCATTGGTACAAGTAGAAAAAATTTGGGAATCATGTAAAAAGGAAGATCCTCATTTCACCTGCGCTAATTTATTCTGGTGGTATAATATGTACTCATCCGTGGATTACAGTGTTACTCCCAGGCCTAACTACCTGGCAGATGGACGAAAGATTCCTGACATCTATACGCATCCGGCCGAATTGAGGGACAGCCTGCAAGAGGAGCTTGGCCAGTTTCCATTATTTAGTTTTTGGGGACCAAGAACGAACATAAAGTCCTCTGAATGGATCGCCAGCGCGGCTTACAGAACAGACGAAATATATAGTCCTACCCTGAGCTTTGTGTATATACCCCATCTGGACTATGGCCTTCAAAAACACGGCCTGGATTTTTCAAAGATCGGGAAAGATCTCAGGGAAGTAGATGCCCTTGTAAAAGACCTGGTAACATTTTATCGGGATCGAAACGTACAGGTCATGGTCCTCTCTGAATATGGCATTACCGATGTAAGCAGACCGGTTCATATCAACAGGGTATTTCGGGAAAAGGGACTTCTTTCTGTGAGGACGGAACGCGGTCTTGAATTATTGGATGCAGGGGCCAGTGAGGCCTTTGCTGTAGCTGATCATCAGCTAGCCCACATTTACATAAAGGACAGATCAAGGGTAGAGGAAGTTAAGTCGATTTTAGAAGCTATTCCCGGGGTGGAAAAGGTTCTTGAGAAAACAGATACAAGCTTGCACCTGGATCATGAACGTAGTGGAGATCTGATCGCCATAGCCGATGCGTCTTCCTGGTTCACTTATTATTATTGGCAGGATGATCGGAAGGCACCGGATTTTGCCAGGTGTGTAGATATACACAGTAAACCTGGATATGATCCTGTTGAATTATTCACCGATCCAAAAGATCCTTTTGTTTCCTTGAAAGTGATCTGGAAATTGATCCGGAAGAAACTGGGCTTTCGCACTTTGATGAATGTTATACCTTTGCAAGCAGATCTTGTCAAAGGGTCGCATGGCAGGATCCCGGAAGATTCAGAAGACCATCCTTTGCTCATTGTAGAGGCTACTTCCGGCCTGTTTGAGGAAACGATCCCGGCAATACGTATTCATGATTTGATCAAACAACTACTCACTAAAAAACCAGGCAGATGAAAAAATTCAGCAAGATCCTCGCATTGATATTTGCCCTCCTATTTATTTGGGCGGCTTTTGTGCAACACAATGATCCAGATGCATTGCTTTGGTATGCCATTTATGGCGTGGCAGCTGCAGCATGCCTCTTGTTTTATTTTGATCGGTTTCATCCTGCTTTGGGAATAGTATTAGCCATTCTTTATCTGATCGAAACCGTACTGGTATGGCCTGAATCTTTTGAAGGCTTTACGATCGGTGAAGGCGACATAGTAAATATAGAGCGCGGGCGGGAAGCTTTTGGATTGTTAATTTGCGGACTATTTATGATCTTTCTCAGCTGGCGAAGGATCAAAGAGAAGAAATCATAGTTCCAGATCGAAGGTCTTTCTAAGCAGATCCAGATCTGGATTCTTACTTTTTAACTTTTCGTACTTCTCTTGCGGAGTATAGGCATATTTCTTAGCCTCTTCCTCACTAACTACCAGTTCCAGGCTGATCTCAGTATTTTTGAGTTCTTTCCGCAGAAAACGCATGAGGGGTTCCCGCTCCATGTCCAGCTCTTTCCGCATACTGTGGTTGGGCAGTATATACTGAATATTATGACCTCCGATCATTTTTGGGCTGCTGATGGTCAAATTAGAAGACAGGATCGGGCGACCCTTTTTAAGCAATTTTTGAGCATATTGAGCCCAGAGCTTTTCCAACTCTTCCTGGGTGAACGGACTCGTATTGACCTCAATGGTATCGGCGATCACTTCCTGGTTCCGGATCTCGTGTTCCCGTTTGGCCTGGAGGCCTGCAATAGACAATCCGGAAATACGTTTGCCCCGATCCTTAATATTCAATTTCTTAGCAGGGCTTGCCGGTAGCGGTTCAGCTACGGTCTCAATGGGTTGGGATCCTTCTTCCTTTTTTACCGGTTCAGCGGTTTTCTCTTCATATGTCTTTAAGGTGTCCACTCTGCGTTCCGGAAGTGGTTTTCTCTGTACTTTTTCCTGGGTACCTCCATGAATATCCAGATCTTTTTTAAAGAAATGGGTTGCGGGGATCAGGAAATTAGTGAGGTTCAGACCAAGGACGCTACGATTGTTTTTTTTTTCAGCTTCGTAAGTAAGGGAAGCTAGTTTCATCAGAGTCAGTTCGACAAGGAGTCGGTGATTCTTGCTCGTCTTATATTTCAGATCGCATTGGTTGGCCAGGTCGATCGCTTTTAATAAGAATTCCTGGGACGTTTTTTTAGACTGTTCCAGGTAAAGGGATTTCACCTGTTCGCCTACCTCAAGCAGGGCAATGGTCTCGTCATGACGGCAAACCATAAGATCCCTGAAATGTGATGCGAGTCCGTTGATAAAATGATGTCCTTCAAAACCTTTTGATAAAATGTCGTTGAATAACAAAAGCAGATCAGGAATATTATTTTCCAGGATCAGGTCTGTAGCCTTGAAGTAAATATCGTAATCGAGGACATTTAGATTTTCAGTGACGGATTTCCGGGTAATTTTTTTCCCTGCAAAGCTCACAACCCTGTCGAAAATAGATAAGGCATCACGCATGGCACCATCTGCTTTTTGTGCTATAATGTGCAAGGCATCTTCCTCTGCTTCAATTCCTTGTTGTTCAGCGATATACTGCAAATAATCGGCAATATCCTTTATGGTTATTCGCTTAAAATCAAAGATTTGGCAACGAGATAGTATCGTTGGGATGATCTTATGTTTTTCGGTGGTGGCCAATATAAAAATGGCATGCGCAGGTGGCTCTTCAAGTGTTTTCAAAAAGGCGTTAAATGCCGATTGAGATAGCATATGTACCTCGTCAATAATATAGACTTTGTACTTGCCGACCTGAGGCGGGATCCGTACCTGGTCTGTGAGGCTTCGTATGTCATCTACGGAATTATTAGATGCTGCATCCAATTCAAATATATTGAAGGCAAAATCCTCATCTGCTTTTTGGGTACCATCTTCATTGATCTTTTTGGCCAGGATCCTGGCACAGGTAGTTTTTCCAACACCGCGTGGGCCACAAAAGAGTAAAGCCTGGGCAAGGTGGTTGCTTTCAATGGCATTTTCAAGCGTAGTCGTAATAGCTCCCTGGCCAACGACATCCTTGAAATTCTGAGGCCTGTATTTCCGGGCCGATACAATGAAAGGTTCCATCTTGGTTTACACTGCGTTTTAGATCACGAAAGGTGAATGTACAAATATAAAAATAGCCCACTATTTTCCCCTGTGAATGGGCGATACAAGCTAATTAGTTATTAACAAATTCGTATCTTTGCAGCTTGCAGGATATCTTATCGCGTCTCGCATTAGCGGGGTGAGGAAAGTCCGGACACCGTAGCGTAGCATAGCGGGTAACGCCCGTCGCTCTGACATTTATTGTTAGGGTCGGACAAGTGCAACAGAAAGCAAGTACAGGTAATGCTGTAGTGAAATCAGGTAAACTCTATGCGGTGAAACGCCAAGTAAATCAACATTTGAGGGTAGCGCGCCCGAGTTGAAGGGTTGGCGGATAGAATGTTGTGGCAACATAACATCCAGATAAATGATAAGAGCCCTTTGGGTTACAGAATCCGGCTTATTTCCTGCATAAGAACTCCCTGTTCTTTGGTTTTAATCGACCTTGAGCAGGGAGTTTTATTTTGCTTCGAAAAAACTCAGCACACTCCCACCGTATTTCCTGGATTCTACATGCCCGGGCAGCTCTTCCAATGCAAGATGTTTGGAATGTTCCAGGATCAATATGCCTTCATCAGAAAGTAAGTTGCCCGCAAATACCATTTCTGGAATTTTGGCCATTTCATCCATTGACAGATCATAAGGCGGATCGGCAAAGATAATATCATACTTGCCAATGGCACGCTTCAAATAGCGGATCGCATCTAATTTAATCACCTGGATAGGGGCTTCCAGCTGCTCAGCTGTAGTGGCAATAAAGTGCGCACAGCGGGCATCGGCATCCACGGCGATGATCTCCGGGACACCACGGGAAGCGAATTCATAACTTATATTTCCGGAGCCTGCATACAAGTCAAGCACACGTATATTTTCAAATGTATAGCTGTTATGTAGTATGTTGAAAAGAGCCTCCTTGACCATATCGGTCGTTGGACGAACAGGTAATTTTTTAGGGGCAATGATCCGCTTACCTCTGTGACGCCCCGAAATGATCCTCATCAGAAGGCATTTAAGACAGTAAAATCGATCGATTCATCCTGGGATTCACCACTGCCGTAGATCTCATTGGATGGGTAAAAAAGTCCGATGTTCTGAATGTACTCATAACAGAGCTTATAAAGCTCATCGCCTTCTTTTACAGACCCGAACAAACGTACGCCTACCTGTGAAGGATCAAGTTTTAGTTGTTCCAGGGTGAAAAGTAAATAGTAGATAAAATCTTCTTTTGTATCGAAATAAAAGCTGTTGTAAAACTTGAGTTTTTTATTCTCCAGGACGGTAATATCCATCTGGTCATCTGCCACATGCACGTAACAGATCGGGCTTTTACTATCTGAATGGCTTTGCAACAACGCCTGGATCAATACAGTGCCGTTGTGAAGGAAGTCAAATTCCCCGAATAATTCATAGATATAGTTATTGATGTTCATAAAGGGGACATAAACATTGACCAGTTCCGGCTGATCGATCTCGTCATACGCCATCATATCGTTAGACAAGATCTTTATATTGAATTTCATGTAATTGGCTAACTCCTTCTCATCGAAAAGGGATTTAGGGACAAGACTGAAAAGGGTATTGCGATGTATCACGACTACATCTGAATAGCCATAATCTTCTACTCGGTAAGTACGCAGTAGATCCCTGAGTTCTTTTAGGATCTCATAGGCAGTAAGATCTTTCTTAAAAATCACTTGTTTGGAAAGTACGATGGAATTGGATATCGAATCCAGTATACAAAAAGAAAGTCCATTCAAGCTAACCTGAATGGACAATTTATGTATATTATCTAAGCCCGAAGGCGTATTAATTTTCTCCTCTTTTGTCATAAATAGGAGGCCAGTTACCGTTAGTACTTACATCGGTAAGCGAACCTACTTTTATTTCTGTCCCATTCACTTCTTCAACACTAACATGCGCATTCTCTCGGTTTACCAGGTCCTTGGGCTGATCATAAAGAACTACCTCCTTACTTACTTTTGCTTCAAACACAGAAACCCTGAATCCACCTTTATCAATCACGTCAGATTTCATCGTAAATTGCTCACCTCCTTGTCCACCTGGCACGTTCATCATACTCTTAAAACGATCATCTCCTTTGAAGATAGAATCCTTAACAGAAACAAACCCAAGAGTATCAACAATGGTTACCTCTCTTAGCAAGTCGATCCCATAAGTTTTGTCGAATTCCATATAAGAGGAATCCCTTTGCTGAGTAATGGTATATTTGCCTGCATCCACGAAAGCGATAAGGGAATTGAAGTCTTTTGCAAAACTACCATTCACCGTTCTGTAGGCTTCCTGTGAATTCCTTATATCCTTCAAGGATGAGATCACGTCTGCGAACCGCTCTTGTTTTACTTTCTTAAACTGGATAGGTCCGGTAACGGACTTGTAGATTAGATACCCCATGAGGATACAAACCAGCCAGAGTACAACTTGTAAAATGGTTTTCATTATTACCTTGTGTTATTTATATTTAGTGGTTCTCACAAATCTACAATTTTTTTTCAATCGTAAAAGTTTTTCACTAAAAAACGCCCCTAGAATAAAGGCTTATGACCCAATTGACTGCAAAAGCCTTTCTGGCTGTACTTCTTGAAAAGTTTCCACATGTACCTACACCTAAGCAGGAAAAGGCGTTACAGCTCATAACAGAATTCATACTATCGGCTAAAAAAGATACTATATTTCTGCTAAAAGGCTATGCCGGAACAGGGAAAACGACCTTGATCGGTACTCTGGTTACCCAATTATGGCAAACCAAGAAAGCGGCAGTTCTCATGGCTCCAACCGGTAGGGCAGCCAAAGTAATGTCAAATTATTCAGGGACACAGGCCTTTACCATCCATAAAAAGATCTATGTCCCCAGAAAAAACAAAGGTGGCGGGGTCACTTTTGTCCTTGGACCAAACAAACACAAAGACACAATATTTATTGTAGATGAGGCCTCCATGATCCCGGATCAGGCTTCGGACAGTAAACTATACGAACAAGGATCCCTTCTGGAAGACCTGTATACCTATGTACAAAAGGGACATCGTTGCCAGCTTATGCTGATCGGGGATACGGCCCAATTACCGCCTGTGCATCTGGAGTTGAGCCCTGCCTTGCAAAAAGCTACCCTGGAACAACGTTTCGACGCGGAAGTGATCAGCCTGGAACTGGACGAAGTAGTCCGACAGGAATTGAACTCTGGGATCCTGGAAAATGCCACTTATATAAGACATCAGTTACAGCAAGGAGTATTTGACAGTCTGAAGTTCGATGTTGGCCCCTATACAGATATAGTTAGGTTAATCGATGGGTATTCCATTCAGGATGCCATTGATGATGCGTATACGAGCGAAGGCAAGGAGGAGACGGTCTTTATTGTGCGCTCTAACAAGAGGGCCAATCAGTACAATGAGCAGATCCGGAGTAAGATCTTATTTTTAGAACAGGAATTGGCCGCTGGGGATTTTATGATGGTAGTGAAGAATAATTATTTCTGGCTGCAACCCAATTCCCAGGCTGGGTTTATCGCCAATGGGGATATCCTCGAGATCCTCGAGATCTTTGAGATCAAAAGCCTCTATGGCTTCCGTTTTGCTAAAGTTAAGGTGCAAATGGTGGATTATCCGAACCAGCGTCCGTTTGAGACGGTACTTTTATTGGATACGATCAAGGCCAACAGCCCTTCTTTAAGTTATGAAGACGGGAACAGATTGTACCAGGAAGTACTCAAGGATTATGAACATGAGACGTCTAAATACAAAAAATTCCTGTCCGTAAAAAACAATCCTTATTTCAATGCACTTCAGGTCAAATTTGCCTATGCGATCACTTGCCATAAATCCCAGGGAGGTCAGTGGGATACGGTTTTTGTGGAACAACCCTATCTCCCGAAAGGACTCAGCAGGGAGTATTTTCGTTGGTTGTATACTGCAGTAACCCGTGCACGTAAAAAATTATTCCTGATAGGGTTCAAAGACGATTTTTTTGTCAACTGAGAATAGGCTATTTTCGTAAGGATACTAACGCAATGACATCAGAGACTATAATCAGTATTTTTTTAGGGGTAGGTCTAGCCGCCTCTGTAGGGTTTCGGGTCTTCCTGCCATTATTTGCTTTAAGCCTTGCCTCTTATTTTGGGGTATGGGAATTAAACGATAATTGGCAATGGATAGGAAGTCTGGCTGCCCTGATCACCCTGGGTGCGGCGACGATCATAGAGATCTTTGCCTACTTTATACCCTGGGTGGATAATATATTAGACAGCATGGCTGTACCATTGGCTGCTATTGCCGGGACTGCCGTAATGGTTTCTACAGTGGCCGATCTGGACCCTGTCGTTACCTGGTCACTGGCCATAATAGCCGGAGGGGGAACAGCCACAGCTATAAAAGGAGCTTCTGCCGCGAGCAGATTGGCATCAACGGCTACCACAGGAGGTGTAGCAAACC
>Ga0265309_10000165_pt1 | contig 24004 bp, 43 predicted proteins | sample Helome_FD_192492 | JGI IMG/M metagenome (GOLD analysis project Ga0265309, IMG submission 192492) | Marine sediment microbial communities from subtidal zone of North Sea - Hel_20160524 (Illumina Assembly) | ecosystem: Environmental > Aquatic > Marine > Subtidal zone > Sediment ...
CGGTGGTGGCATTAAAGCCAGAACCCACTACGTTTATACCAACAACGACTCCAAATACACCGGAATCGACTGCGCCTGCGGTCAGAATGTCAGGATAGCCATCGGCAGTCATTTCAACGAGATCACCCACGCCAATTAAAGCATGAGTGGCATCGCATTCGACTTGTTCGATGGAAGCCTGCCAAGGAGAGCCGCTTAGAGTGCCAATAGGAGTAAAACCCCTTGGACGATCTACATTAGCCATAAAAATATCCTCAGATTAAGGCCGCAGGCGGTATTTATTCGCGTGTTTTAACACTTCCATACCGTCCTTCGGCTTCTTTAAGATCCCGCAACATGGACTCTTCAGACTCATCAATTGCAAGCGCCCGAAGTTTTTTGTCCTCATTGTGGAATTCGATGGGTTGTCGCATCAATACCGCTTTCTTGCCGGTTTTTCGGTCAACAACTGCGGAAGCTTGTGAACCGGTCAGCCGACCGTTAGAGGATTGAAGGTTGACGTCGTTACTTTCGTCTATCTCGTACCCGTAGGACTGGAATTCAGCGATGTTCTCTTCATTCACAATGTAGTAGTGGTATTTCGTATAATCCAGATTGCCGTCGGCTTTCAGGACATCACGTTTACCGCCCACTGCACTTCGGCGGGGTCGTTGGCTTCTGTTGGTTGAATCAGGACGTTTTAAGGTCTTGGGTTCCATAGGTCATCTCCGGTTAAAATTTGTACGTTTCTAGGTACTGGTCTTCTGTCTGTCCAGTCGATTCCATCACTTCACGAGCAATGGCCTGCTGATCTTCTGGAAGGTCGTTTAGGGTTTTCTTCGTTTCTACCGGCGCAATCGGCTGTCGATTCCGATTACTGCCGACCCTTGGCTGTCGGGCCTTGGGTTTCTCGAATTTGTGTGGATAAAGAGCCTTTACCTCATCTGCGGCTTTGTTTAAGATTTCGGTCTCATACTGAAGAATGTCTTCAGGTTTGACACCGGCGTTAATCTTTTCCTGAACCAGTCGTTTGCCAATATCATCCGCGACAGTCGCCAGTCCCATGTCCGTTTCGTACCAGTCGTTTTCCTCGACAAATTTCTTCGCGGCTGGTGAAACTTCAGGGGTTGCCTCGGTGCCCTCAAAGACAGGTTGCGTGGATATTTCTTCCCTGACCTGGTCGATTTGAGTGTCAATTTCTCTGACCTGGGCCACGTTTAAATCGGTTAAAGCCTGTTCTTTGGCATCCTTTAACTGCTCAAGAAAAGCTTCACGTTCCTTAATTTTGGCCTCAGCTATTTTTTTATTATGCTCGGATAGGGTTTCGATCTGTTTCTGAAGACGATCCTGGGTTCTGCTTTGGTCGTCCAGTTTTTCGTTCAGATTGTGAATCTTGTTAAATAGTGGTTTTCGAGCTAAATACTCTTCAGCACTTAGCGTATTCCCATCCCGGTCTTTGCCATCGGGACGCCAGCCTAAATCCATAGCCTCCTGTTCTTTTTCGCTAAATTCAGGCTCTGGCGGATCTTCAGCAGGAGGGTCAGCCGGTGGGTCTTCCGCTGGGGGATCTTCCACAGGAGGATCTGCTGGCGGATCTTCTACTACTGCTTCTTCCAGTGCGGTTTTTACATTGGCCTCTACATCATCAATATCTGCACTCATCTTAATCTCCAATCACACATAAAATATTCTCATCGACCATCAGGAAATATTCCTGTGGCTTGTCGTCTTCATCAAGATCCGATTCGTCTTTAATCAAATCTGAGACATGGCGTTTAAAATACACATGGTCGCCCTCTTTTGCCCACGGTTCACCGGTATGATCAGGGGCGTAGGCTTTCCAGGCTTGAGGGCCAATTCCGACTATGACACCTTCGGTCATCGCCGCTTGTTCCCGCTTTACCTGACTGTCATCCAGAATAAAGTCAAACGACTTTGCGCGTTTTAAATTCTCGTCTTTTTCCTCCGCATTAAACGGTTTTACCAACACATAATGCCCACAGGGTTTAATCTTCATCGTCTACTCCTAAACTTTTAATATCTTCTATTAAATTACTGAGTGCCTGTACCTGACCTAACGAACGTGCCGTTAATTGGTTCGTGGTAGAGGCGTCCTCTGATGTAAATAGACCTTCGGCCCATTCTTCTTTTACCGACTCATACTCACTTTCGAGTAGAGCTAACAGGTATTCAGTGACTCTATGTTGCTTCCATTCCCTGATTTCCTCCTCCTGCGGTTTGTTTAACAGCCGCTGCTCTCTTTCCAAGTTCGGCAGATTGTGCCTTAATCTGTTCGACCTGAGCGCGATATTGATTGATTTGGGTGCCTTCTTCGGCGGCTTCGGCTTGAGCCAGTTTGTAAACAGCATCTGATTGTGTCCTTAAGTCTTCTTGCATAGATTTTATGACTTCTAGTTCTCTATCGAACCAGTCAATTTGCTTCTGATGTTCAAATTCTAATTGGTCTAATGAAGGCTGTGGAGGGGGTACGTCCATTAGGGCTTCGATGTTAGGCTGTTCTTCAGCCTCTAACATGGTTTTCATAGCCATTTTCGGATTAACTAGACCGGTTTGAGCTTTCTCCCATAGGGCTTGAGATTTCGCCATCTTCATTTGTTGTGTGGCATAAGACTTGTCTGCTGACGCTATAATATTGAGTGATTCTTTGTCGTAATCGAACTTACTGATTTCTGTGCCGACCTGTTCAATAACTTTGGGGTCTTCGTCTAAAATGTTTAAATAGTCTTCTTCAGGTAAATGAACCGAATTTAAGTAGAATAGTTTCTTAATCTCTTTATTCAGAGACCTTAAATTACGTTTGTAAATCCCGTTAAAGATTTTCTGACCTTGTTCTTGTACCGCTACTGTCGTCGTGGCTTTCTGGTTCTGGCCGGGATCTTCCCCAATCTGAGAGTCCAAAGTAGACGCAAGGCGTTGACCGGCATTAATCAGGAGTCCTAACAGGGAGAACAGGACATTCGACGGTTCGGGAGTAGGGAGTGAAATTAAGTTCTTTCTAATATCGTCACCCGTAGAATCAATGCGTTTAAACTCGCCCATCGAAAATCGTAGAGCGCCGCCTTTCATCCTGACCCCTCTTCCTAAGAAGCCACCGCCCATATTCGCCTTCGTACCGGCGTCGATCAACTGATTAATTAAGGTATTGACAGAATGATTGGTTGGGCCAAGTAATTTACCAAGTCCAAGATCCATAATCCCACCGTCCGGGTTGGGAATAAATCCGTATTTGGTAAAATATTGAATCTGTGGAATGTACGCGACATCTTCGCCATTGAATAAAACGTCTTCCAGATCAAAACAAGGCTCTATCCTAACGACTTGGCGAGTGTCGTATTCCACCGTAATAATATAAGGCTCTTCTAATCCATCGTTGTCCAAATCCCAATAGGTGTGCTGTTCGATCAGTTTGTAATTGGTCGATTTATCACTTTTAGGATGGGTTCCTTCTGTCTTGGTTTCGTCCGTCTTTTGTTCGGGTTCACCGAGTTTAATATCTCGGTAATTCTTTAATAGGACTTCGGTTCTGAACTGATTCTGATTTTTATATAAGATATGAGACTTTCGATAAGCGGTCTCAAGATTCTTCGCATTGTTATTAATGACGAATTCCGCAGGGGAAATCATGTCGGAGTAATTACGTCCGTCGAAATAGGTTTTCTTGTACATATTCCCCAAAATGGGTTGTACCATAAACCCGATATCCATTTCCTCTTCCCACTCTTCCATTTCTTCGAGCATCTGAAAGCTCATATGCTTGGAGACTCTTGTGCCTTGTTTATTTTTAAGTCCTTCTGAGTCAGCTCCTATAACCCTCGCTTTAACTAAATCTTTATCCGATATAAGGGCCGGGTACATTCTGGAGTTATATTGAATTGCCGCCTCGGTTAAAAGGGGCATTTTCACATTCGATGCACCGGGCCAGGGATAGGTTTTATCTTCCATAATCTGTAACGCAAGATCCATCGCGTCCTTCATTTCCGTTTCCCAATTCGACCTGGACTGTTTATCGTCGTCAAACCCCGTAATGATGTCGTCACCAATCTTTAGTAACGTGTCCTCGTCCAGAACATTGGCAATGTTATCTTCGTTAAAGAGTTCTTGTATATTCATTTAAGGGCCACAAATTTAGGTAAAGTGAGTGCTCTGGAATCATCCCAGGTTGCATTTGCCATTGTTCTTAATGATATGAGATTCCAACCCCATATCTCATCCACAAACGCCGCGAGTTCAGCTTCCGTCTGGTAACTGTATCCATAGCCTTCAGAGTAAATCCGGCCTCCGGTGTTTGTACCCGTTCCGCCGTCGATAATAGGCACATCGAAATCGACCTCACCACCTCTCAGGTTAAATTCGACCAATGTATTAGCGCCTACCATGTCATAGATAAAGATATACCCAGATACGGAATCAAAGGAGAATGTTGTCGCATCGGTGGCACCACATGAAATAGATGCCTCGCCTTCAAATACCGTGTAAGTAGCTGATACATAGCCACCACCTTCAATCGAACAATCACCCCCAAATCCACAGTATTCTGCGGTTCCGGTGATACCTGTCGCGTTTAGGAAGTAGCAATTTTTAAACTTACAATTCGTTGATCCGGTCATATCGCCGGTTAAGACTAGATTCTGAAAAGTAACCCCAGTAAACACCTGGCTACCAAGATTAAAGCTATCACCACTCAATCCTGCGGTAAAATCCACTATCTCCTGTTTTCCAGAGAAATCAACATTAGAATAACCTTGTAAAGCGGTAACTTGTCCACGAATTCGGAACTCTTCCGCGTTGTTCGCCGTGGCAATGGTCGTGGCATCGGTTAAGTTATCCACAGGGTCTAATTTACGTCCGATAGGATGTTGCGTACCGGCTACCCCGTCTATGGTATCAATGTAAATCACATCCAGGCCAAACGGCTCGAATAGATTAGAGGTATCTATTTGAGCGGTAGAATTATTAGTAACCTTTCCCGCTCCGGCTATCGTAATCGCATCGTCCAAAGTACAGGTCGAATCTATAATGACTTCGCAATTATTAATATTAATATCTGCGTACTGACCTGCGGTAGTAAGATTGGTGATTTTTATAACACCTGATTTAAAGTTGTCGGTGCTTAATTTAGAGGTTGCTACACTCATATCAAACGTCACCGGAGTTCCAGGCGCGTTGCCATCCCAGCTATCCACAACATTTAAAACACCGCTCCCTACCGCTACCGGGCCTATACACGCACAATTATAGATAAAGCCCGTAGTGCCTCCGGTAATGGGTAAGATAATAGACTCCCAGTAAATAACATCTAAAAACCCGGTTCCGGTATAGTTTAAGTCCTGAAACTTATTGCCCGTCAAATCCGCGCCTGGATCAGCGGTTAACTGAACACTAATCGGATTGTCACCAAACCATACATTCGGATCGCCAGAATGATCTGTGGTAATGGTAATGGAATTCTTTAAATAGAAGTTTCTAAACGGCCTCTGTGACTCTAAAGTAATTAAATTAGTTTCCGTTTTACAAGGATGTTCACTGTTACCATAAGGAAAAGTGGTTGAGTCTGTACCGTTTATCGGGTCTATACTAAATCCTAGCCCTTCCTTTCCTATAAATGTGGCGGATTCTAATTGCTCCTGATTTTGTAAAGTTGCTGAACTCGACGCCGTTCTAACCACCTGAGTTCCCACAGTAGGAAAGATGGGGTCTAAATCCGCGCCTACATCATCCACAGCAACCACGTTACCACCGTCTAACTTGCATTGAGTCTCGTTCGTCACTGAATAATTGTCGCCAATCGTCCAGTCGTTCGCCACGCCACCGGTTAAGTCTTCATGAACCAGCGTCGTTTCATTGGTAATCGAAATCACCGTAGCGACTGACCGATCATCGAAATTAATCAATAACGCTCCAGGTTCTACCAAGTTCGTCACGAATAACGCGGTGGTATCGACTAGAATGTTAGTCCCTGTACTCGTCGCCGTGCCGGTCTCAGCCGGGGTCGTACGGGCTTCATACGCTAATCGGGCATCTCTTAGTGTCGCAGTGATTCCTACTTGCACACCGCCGCCCAACTCTTCTTTGCCTGCGGCATCCACAATATACTCATGGGAAAAGACATCAAATCCCGCTTGTGGCTGGTGTTCTAAAGACCTTAACGTATCTACCATGTCCTGGACCGTCAGTTCAACAGAAGGTGCAGCGACCTTGATAATTCTAGGACTTAACTCCCAGTTTATTGTGACATCTGTTCGGATAGACATAGTTGTTTTTCTATTTCCGTGATCATGTAGTCAACTTGCTCGATTTTAGCCCGTTCTTTATTAATTAAAGATTCAAACATCACGATATGCTTATCACACCGCTGGGCCGCATTGAAACACGCCTCTGGATTGTAAGTAATTCCGTCCGTACCCAAAGGATTAATGGATAGTTTCTCCATATAAACCTTATCGAATTGCTGGTCTTCAATTTGACGTTCTAAGGTCTTGATCGTCTCTCGACAAGCCTTTCTAAACCCTCTCAGTTTAACGATATCCGCCCTGACTTCGTATTCAGGCGGCATGTTAAGCGTAGACTTAATTTCAATACCAATTTCACGGTTCATGTGGTGATAGTCTCCGTGTTACGAATAACCGACTGGGTAATATTTGATCCATCAATACTCAACTCAATCGTGAAGGGTTTAATTTTATAAGCTGAGTCATTCGCCGCCCGTCCCTTTAGCAATCCGAAGAAGGCCGCATCATATACGATACTCACTGAAGCAGACCCTGGTGAAGCATCGGTTCCTACGGTTTCGTAAGTATAAATTAAAGGCACGTAAATCTTATCCGCTGAGTCATAGGCTTGTACCAAATCATTCGCTGTATAAGCCACACTCGCCCATGACGTTGCTTTAGTGGTCGTTTCCACGGAAGTATCTGAGGTAACTTCAGTCACATAAGCATATTCACTATTGGTAGTGTCTCGAACTAATTCACCGACTCGTAAGGCACTTAATCCACTCGCTGCCGTTAAAGTATTGGTATCACCGCCTGCCGTTGCCGTGCCTGTCACGGTCTGATCTAACGTAAAGGTCTGGCCCGTCCAACTGGAGAAATGATACACATGAGACTCAAACGTACCGACATCTCTGACTACAACAACTCCACCGCCTGTTTTACCGGGTTCGTCCGTATTAATAGACGCTTCGTTGACAACCACTGAATTTCCACCGGCTAAAAGCCCACCCGAAGTCACAGTGTAGGTGTCTTTTTCAACCGTACCACCTGTGCCTGTCAGTCGGTGGAAGGTGATCCAGTCTTTTATTCTTGTATTGGACGCCGTAATCGAAATTTGAACCGGCTCCTGGATGTTCTCGTTTCCAACATCATCAATGGTACGATAATTATTCGCATCGGCTGAGTTTCTGTTTGCAAGAACAACACCGGGTGCAAGGAATAATATACCTCCTGCTAGAGTACCTAAAGGACAAGCCTTTACCGGCGCTATGGTTGCTACAGTCGTACCCGAGGCCGGAATGTAATTAGACCCGTCTATCTGGATTTGCTCGGCATCCTGGAAAGTCCCGCGAGAGTTTCTTAATATCGCATACTTATCGGTAGTATGATGAGCGACTACTGTTCCGGTAGCGCCAGAGGTTACTCCGGTCACGACAGAGCCTTCACCCACCGTTCCAATTACAACCCCGGTATAAACCACGCGATAATCCGAACCAATATACTGCTCGGCTTCAATTCCATCGCCATGAGTAGTAACTCGATTACCTCTGCGGTATGTCCACTTGGCCCATTCAAACGCATCATCGACTAACTGAGTATTCACATCCCAGACAATCGAGTAGAGTTCATTAGTGCCGCTCTGGTCTACGTCATACGTGCCATCAGCCCCGTGGGTCACTGTTAGACCTGCTAACGCCGCTGGGCCTACATTGGAGACCGCGCCTGAACTTGCACTTGTTCCAGTATCGTCTTGATTATTTATGGCTTCTGATCCATTGAAGACAACATAGCCAATCGTCGCGCCTTCAATCGACTTACCAATATAATAACCCTCTAATGTTATGGTAGGATTAGCCCCAGAAGTCGCCGTAATAATAAATCTCGCGCCTGAAGTCGCTCCAAGGACTTCATCGCCCACATTCCAGTTGCCCGCGGAAGTACCTAAAGTCACACTCGCGTAGCCTGACGGATTATTTAAAGCATCGTTGGCCGTTTCCATACCGATAGGATTACGACCACCCGGATAGAGTGAGGCAATATTGAACGAGAAAGTCTTTTGGTATTGTCTGGCTAACACAGTGGCAAAACCTTCGTCAATATAAGTAGACTGTGTGTCTAAGTCCGAAGACTGATCCGCTATCAAAAGTAAAATATCAAACGTGCCATCATCCCAGTAATCCGAAATCGTCGTAGCGCCGATATCGTATTCTAAAACCACCGCATCGGGGGCCGTGTCTCCCACTTGAGAGTCCTGATATACATATAAATGCGTATCGGGTTGGAGAGAAGCTACCCCGCCCACATCGTTGTAAAGGTTAGCCCAATTAAGTTCTCCTGTCGTAGCGACGGCGGTTTGGTTAAGATTTAACCCGGTGCCTGCGGTGACAGAGACATTGGTTCCGGTAGAGTTCCAGTCATCGGCTAACGTATTCGTATCAGGTCTGACCCAGGCCGTCCCACTGGTGCCATCGGAGATATGATACAAAAGCGTACCTGAATCCAACCCCACAGAATGAGTGACCGTTTTACCCCAATCCGTAGAGGCAAAGTCCGTTCCCGCGCCTACCGTGTAGTCAAAGCGTACGATCCCGATATTGCCTGTTCCGTCTCCCGGTAAATCACGTTTCCATAAAACTGTCTTTAAAGACCCGCCGTATAAAAACTGTGCGGATTCGGGGTCAATGAACATGGGATCGTCGTCACCGGCATCGAACTTACCAACTTTAAACTCTACCGGGGTATCCGCTTGCATCGCGGAGCCGTCATCCATCCAGGTTCCACTATGTTCTAAATCCGCTAAAGCAAGATAGAGACTTTTAGTCGTGTCTCTCGTGCCAGCACCTGTGCCGTTATACCAAACAGCTTTCCGTCGATTCTCATCGAGATCGTAGACTGTCCAGCGACCGCTTAAAATTGTTGTTGAAGCCATTAATCACCTATGAGATCGTTAAAGGTCGTAATAAAACCGTGTTAGAGTATCCTGATGCTGTGATCTCGCCCACTCCGCTTTCAGGAAAGTACCGATCACCACCCGCTGGAGATTCCCTTGCTCTCCAGTATATATCCACATCTGCCGTATAAGTATAAGCCGCTGTCACTATCCCGCTTGCGTTAGAGTCTGCATTCATCAATTCCGTATCATCAGAGTCCAGATAAATAGACCCTCTAGCGTTCGCCACGGGTAAATTAGTCGTTTTGTTAATTAATGTTAAAGTCAAAGTCACTGAAGATGGGGGTGTCCACGTAGTCCCAGCATCATCCGTGAAGTAATCCAAAGTGCCTGCCCCGACATCGTAGATATATATCCCTTTACTGTTTGATTGTTCAGTGTAGAAACTCGACCCTGTAGCGTAGAAAGGCTGGGTCTCAGCACTTCGGCACCATTCCCAAATTAACTCACCCGTTGCGGTTAACGTCGTTTCGTTCTGTATTGCCGCCAAATAATCATAAATGGTCTGTAAACTGAGTGAATTACCATTAATTGAGATAGTAAAGGGTTGTTTGGAATCGTTCGTATACGTTCCACTAAAGGTTCCTGCTGTACCGCCTGTACGTGAGAAGGTATCGCCGTTCGCTATTGCCGTCGTTCGGGTATCCAAATACAACTCGCCTGCTGTGCTGTCGCCACTGGCAGACTCGCGGATCGTTCCGGTTGCGCCTGAAGGGGTGAAGGTCAAAACCATGCCTACCGCTAACGTCCCTGATCCAGTAGTAAAATCTACAATCTCTGTGGGATTGGTTGGCTCACTCCAGGTGATTCCTGATCCTGCTGTGATCGCTGTTGCTTGAGTAGTTTGGACAATATTATTGTCGGGAGCTAACGTAATACCCCCATCGAATTTATCTGTAGTCGATTGAGTAAACACCAGAGGCAAATATAGCCATTTACCACACTGCCTAGCGTGACCGCCGTAGGTCGTAGTTGAGCCGGTGCCGGTTGTCCAACTGTGTTCTAAGTACAGAAACGAGCCTGACGCCTCTCCGTTGACATCAGTAGTTAATTCTAAGACTAAATCCGCTAACTGGGTATCTTCGTAAACATTCACCAAAGCATCTTGTAAAGCAGTACCAGCGGCGGTTTGTACCGTGGCCGTTACAGAAGTTCGATCATTAATCGCCGCCGTACCCGTGACTGCTGCGGAATTAAAGTCTGAATGCGTCGTGGCTGTCCATGAGGGGTCGATCATATCCCAGGTTTTATTATCCACTAAAGTAATTAGATCAGTGACATCAGTGAAAATAACACTGCTTAACTCAACGGTTTCAGTCGTGGTATCGCCAGAGGCCGTTTCCAAAGTATCTACCGTAGAAACCGCAAACCCATTACACACTGTTCCGGCATCCACTCGGACAATAGAGGTTGTCGCACCTTTACCAATCGCCGCACAATCCACCACCGTTGCATCGAATAGATGTAATTCGTCGGTCTGGTTAAGCCATTTAGACCTGTAATACTCCAAACCAGCACCGTTGGCGTGTTCGTACTGCATATCGACTAATTGCGCCCAGAACAAACAATCATAAACATACCCTAAAGCGCCGCTTTGCCTTTGTATTCCAGGTTCTCCAGTGGAGTTATTAACGGATAATATCTGGCCGCCATTAATATAAGAGCCGCCACTTTCAAAACCTGAGTAAAAATACCCGCCTGACTGATGGAAGAAGGTCACTGAAGTACCCGTATCGTCTAGCTCCCAGCCTGTGCCACTAGCAATCTGTAACCCGCCACCACTAGCGATAATTATGTCATTGCTGAAGGTAAATATGCCCGTTCGGGTCGTGTAAGTTACACCTGAAGATACACCACCATCCTCAATGTCTGCGGCCTCATACGGGACGTGAACCGTGTCTGTCGTTACAACGGGGTTAGTTGTCCAGTCCTCATGCACTGTCAATCTAAACGAGTTCGCCACGGTGCCACCGGCTGCCAGATCGGTCTCAGCAATACAAAATCGTCTTTGTTCAGTAGAAAGCCCTAAATCCACTACCACCAAACGTCCGACGTAACTATTGCCTATTCCGTTCGCGCCACTACCGATTTGGCCGTTTCCCGCCGTCGAAAGGTCGTCGGAAACAATAATCGTATTATTCCCGGTTTGATCCGTCTGGTTAATACACGTCTCATTCATGGCATGAGTCGTGATGGTCGTTCCTGTACCTGCGGAATAGGTGATCGCCACTTATTTGCTCTCTAACTCCACAGTAAAGACATCACCTTGCTTAATCTCTACATTAAAGCCTTGTCGGCCCGGTAATATCTCTATGACTTCGCCGTTTTTCTTGACGACTATCGGCTGTGGGTCTTTGCTTGTGTTCATGATCTTTATTTCGTGATATTCCATAATATTCTCCTAACTAAACCAGCCACTTTGCCCAAATAGTTTCAGTAAACGTCTGTCGTGAGTCGGAATACCTGCCAGTCCGTAATCATTATAAGTGGGCAGAATAGAATTGTTCACCCAATCATTGGCTATTCCGTTCGCAGTGGTAATCTCGACCCCCTGGGACATGTAGGCAAACTTCATCCCACGTTGCTGTTGTAAGGCATTAAGACCTTCTAAAACCATCTGATCCAGCATAATTTGCATCTGGTTTTGAGTGCGGTATTCATGCCAGAACGCGAGATAAATTGAATCTTCTGCCGCGATGGTTAAATCCGCACCCACAATAATATTACCCGCCACCATCAAGGAATCCAGGTAACAAAGACCGGCTGATAATTGGCCGCCTTGACCATCTGAGTCACAAGGACAGGTGGGTTCCTCGGAGTTATCCCAACACAATAAATCTTCTTTGAAGGTATGGTAATTGACTGAGCTAGTCTGTCGGACAACCTCTTGAACCTGAAAGGCAAGATAAAACAGATTATTATCAAAGCCAGATGCGTTCCCAGGATCGTCAATTTTATACTGGTCGATGAACTCACCCTGTCTAAGAGTAGCAGTAGCCATTATTTCTTATCCTTTCGGCGTTTATTCTGGGCTTTCTGGAAGTCCTTTAATTTCATGGGTGGGACTTTTTCACCCTCTTTGAGTTTTTTCATTAGAATATGTCTCCGTAAAGACCGTAAGATTGTGAAGCCCGGTTCGTCCAGGCCGTCGTATAGTCGGTTAAGCCTTTGGCGTAGCGAAATTGGGTATCGGAGTTGGACATTTCCAATATATACCACTCACCATCGGCGGTTTCAAAGCCAAAATACTTAATCGTACCGGTGTCTTCAGAGTCGTTCGCTTTATAATGGGCAAGAGATCCTGATACGCTGGTATCTTTTAAACTGTTGACCGTCATCCGATCCCCCACACCCGATAGGGGACACTCGATCCATTTAATAAGACAGTTTTAGAACCCAAACGAATCGTCACCGTTTCACCGCCACCTAAAATACCGTAGGTCTCGCCGAGATTGAATTTAAACTCTAAATCACTAAAGTCCGAATCGTTGATAATCGTGATCTCACGAGCCTTCCACGGGAAGGTTAAGGTCGTCGGTGCAGAGACTGTGCCTTGAAACGGATGATAGTTGGTTAGCGAAAGAGCCATTTAAATAACCTTTTATACCAGCGAATCTTACGTTTCTGTATTTGTAAGTAATCTTTAGGATTGGGTTTATCCGTCAGTTTTCGTTTCATCGCGTTTCTGTCACCACTTTATTGTTACGGAGGAACTTTCTCAGCCTCTCAGGGTTTGGCGGCGGATCATAAAAATTCGCTCTCGCAACCTTAGTGCCGTTGATCTCAACCACCGTTCCATACCGTCGATAGGTGGTTTTGTGGCCCTCGGAACATTTATATTCTTTATATAAAATGTCCGCACGAACCTCTTTGAAATCAATGTGGAGGATTTTCCCGCACTGGTCGCAGATCATTCGGGATTCGGACTTCAAGAACATGTTTTAAATAATGCTCAAATATGTTGTTAAATGTTTCCAACTGGTCGCCAATACGCTCTAAGTTGTCGTTAAAACGCGCTAACTCGTCGTCAATCTCTACTTCGTCGGTCATCTTAATACCCCGTTACTGAGTTTTTCTGTTGATAAGAATAATCGTCTTCAAAGTCTTCTTCGTCTTCCTCAACCTCGGCGTGACGGATGGATTGTACCGCAATTCTCGTCGCCGCCATTAGATCGTCTTCACGATCCACAATCTTACCGTCCTTTAAATGGTATTGTCGGTATTCCTGAAACCACTCAGGGAAGGTGCTAAAGACCCTTATACGACGGTCTTTAATCCGATTGCCCATCGCCACAATTCCGGGTTCAATCTTAATACCCCCAGAACCTTCAGCTTTGCCTTCATCTGGGGGGTTGGTGAAGTGGGTTTCAAACATATTCACGCCATAACCTTTATATTCTTGAGCGACCGTACCGCCTCCAGGGACTTCCTTATTACCGTCATGGGGCCACATCACCGGTATCCAGCCCGGTCTGCTTAACATTCTTGCGGCGACGTCGGCTATTTCGCCGGAGTAAATCCTAAATCCGTCATAAATATAGACCACATCGTTATGATGGTCGTAAGCTCCGTAAACCACCGCAGAGGGATGGGCTGATTTTGAAATGCCGCCAAAGTCCACCGCCGCGATTCGTGCCCAAGTATCAGGAATATCTATCGGTTCGCATTTGATAATGTTTTCCGAATACTCAAATACCAATCCAGAGCCCAATACCGGAATGCCCTTAGCGCGCATTTTAATCGTATAGGAGGGAAAGGTTTTTTCAGCATCTTTAACCTTTTCCAAAGTTAAATGACCGGGTTTTCCTCGTAATGTAAGAACGGTCTTAAAATGAAGGGTCTCTTTATCCACCCCCTCTCCAACGGTGTAATCAAAGTCCTCACCGGCTACATCCACCCATTCGGCCTGATGAAAGCTCCAGGTCTTTTCAATCATTTGAACGACGTCAGTACGTCCGTTCTCTGGGGTATAAGAGAGATAAATAATCCCTCCTGACGCGATACAACCCCGTCCTGCCTGCGTCAGTATGTCCATAGGGGGTTCTTCATCTAAATGGAAGATATCAATGGTATCGCCCATCCAGGTCGCTTTACCCATCTCATACGCAAGAAAGGTACATTGTGACCATCCATCAAATACCCCGTTGGTATGATGTTTGACTTTTACATGGAAGAAAGCGTCTGGAACACCCCTTTTAGGCGTGACTTTTCCAATGTCTTTCTTTGGCACCCAGCCTGTTCCTAACGATCCGGGTTCCTCTCGCCAGGTCTGGGGGTCGCCAAATAAAGCTTTCTGTAGAAGATCGCGGGTTTTATCGTTATTCACCCCACCACAGATTAAACGGATGGGTTTATCAAACTTTCGGCCTTCCCACCAGTCAGGATAACGTCCGGTTAGGTGATAGGCGTCTTCAGCGGTCGAAGATAACGATTTCCCGATTTGATTCGCCGCCTGTAGGCCGCGTTTTTTCTCCATATCATGATGAAACTCCACCTGAAACGGGTAGGGATCGTAAAATTCCAGCCGATTTTCATTGTAATACTGGTTCTTGGCCTCTAAAGCTTGGAGTTTTTCCTGTTTTAACTGTAATTCGTTCACAAACAAGTGCCTTCTAATGCCACTTCTAAGGGTATATCGACTAAATCAGTCTGATCTATGGGGTAATTGAGGTCAATCCACTCAATAACCTCAGTGTCAAATGACATTAGCTTAACAAATCCCGTATTCTCTTCATAAGTGAAGATATGATGGGGTTGTCCGCACAACGTATACACTATCACGAGAAATTTCATCTATCCCCTCCTATTGACGGGCTTTCTTTTCTCTTCTTAACCGCGATTTCTTCTCTTCAGGCGTTTCAGTGGCTAAAATCACGTTCCTTTTAATCTTTTTAGCAAATTGGGTGTCGTCCTTTACTTTCTTCTTTACGTCCTCTCTCAGAAAGTCGGTTTCATCCATTTTTCTTCCCTTTCCTCTTTTTACCCGCTTTCGACTCCAGGCGCTTTTTAACCTTTTTCTTCCGGGCCTTTACCTTTTTCATCGTGTCACCCAGAAGACCACCAAAAAAATCAAATTCTGTCTTAGGCATGAGAACCTCCGTTGGAAGCCTTTTTCTTTTTCACACGTTTTTTCTTAGGCTTCGGTTTCGGTTTGGATTTAATGATCTTCTTCAACTCTTCAGTATGCTTTTTCAACTTCTTACGTGTTGAACCCATCAGGTCTGCTCCTTGAGAGACGCCTCAAGCTGCTCAATTCTCTCGTCAATTTCAGCGAGGTCTTGCGGTTTTTTCTGGGAAGGTCGATCAATTCGTTTTCTAGCCAATTCCTTAGCAGCCGCCACGCGGGTAGAGGCACTCACCGTATCATCCGAAGCCAACATCCTCAAAACATTCCTCGACAAAGAAGCGTCCTCAACCTCCATCTCATCCAATGTTTCGGAAATCTTGTCTCTCAACCGACGAAACAAAGCCTGGGCGTTCTGCTTAGCATACTCATCATTAAACTCCTGACCCAACATCTTTTTGGCGTAGCGATAGGCATTCGTAATCGATCCGTGCTTCTCGGAATTCTCCAGATAATACTCAATGAAGTATTCATCCATCTCACCAATATTCGCCTTCTGGATCTCGACAACTTTATTGCTCATTATTTCTGTCTCCAGGGATTATTCGGGCCAATCCACCACTATCAGAACTCGCAATCATCTCGACATTACTGATAATTTCTTGAAACTCAGAAACCAACGTGTCGAAATTATAAATCGCCTTCAACCCGTCTTTGGTGGTCTCTTTGGAAATATCGGTAATTAGATAAGAAAATCGGTCTTCATACTCCCTAATACGTGAATTAAGGTTTCTTTCACTATTCCCCTCCACATAGACAGGGCACTTTCTCTTTTGTGGCAGATAAACCCTTGGCCCATTATCAGGAAGATCAGGAATAGCGACCCCATACTTTTTAATCGCATCATACATGCAAAATCCAGCCTTTGCCGCCTCTTTTGGGCCAACAGGATCGAAATACTTACATGTCTTGCACTGAATCATTTCTTCACCTTCTTCTTAACCTTCTTCTCAGGAACTTCGGGAAACTGCTCACCATCCAGAAAACACACCCGCTTACCCTTCAAAAGCTTAACTTTACCACCATCCTTTATACATTGCTTGTAGGTCATGTCATGTCCTCTATTAGTGAATGCTTAAATGCCTAAATTCTAAAAAAATGAGGGGAGGAGATATCTATAGTGATTAGCAGACTTTCGAGGTTTCCCCCCCCTACCCCTTGCGTGAAAATTGGACTTTGATCACGTTATCATGGCGGTCTAGCACTTGGCCTCGGTATGTCTGCAATAGATAGTTGCATGATGTCTTGGCAATGATCTTGTCCTGAATAGTCTGCATGTACATATCGTACCAATAGCCAGCATGACTCGGCGTACTAATGTAAATCGGTGGCTTGCTCATATCATCCCCTTGATGGATTCACCATGCTTAAGCAACCAGGCACCCAGCAGGACAGTACGCAATGCCTTTGGCTTATCAGTGGCCCAGTTATGCAATGTACGTCGTGGTATGCCGGACAGCTCTGCCACTTCCTGAAGACTCTTAAAGCCCATGGATCTGGCCTGAATTGAGGCTGAAATAGTCATTTTGGCAGCATTGTCATACTGGCGCGAGGGTAAACGGTCAATATTGCACACTCATGCAGTGAATAATGGCTCATTCCCATACCTTCTCAATCAATCGAGCATACTTATCATGGACCGCGCCTATAACAACGATACGATACAGCTCTGGCCGGTCTCTAGACCAATTACCCAGCGTTTGCGTAGATACCTGGGTGATGTCGGATAGCTCTTGCAAGCTTGACAGGCCGCATCCCTTGGCTAGTTCAGAGGGTTTATGGTCATACCATTGCATAATGCAATCTTCGTCTAGTTTACTGCCAGTATTATGTTAAATAGCAGTGATGGTGTGTGATGAATAGTTATCTTTCCGTGTCTCTTCCAGTCCTAAAACAATCTAAAGGCTGTTTCAGTAGCTGTTCTTAATCCATTCCTTGTTGATGTGCTTGCGCTACACACTAGCCATGATGTTCTATTGGTCTTTACTGCTAGGTATTGGGGATAGTCCTGCATCTTGTAATACCTGCTTAGTACGCTATTGGTATGCGTTATAGACTGGGCAAGCTTCTGTGATCTGGTGTCTTGTTCTGTCATTTCAACAGATCCGTTAAGTAGCAATCATTCTGGATATCATCATCTACGCTGTAAGTAGGCTCGTTCGTTATTTTCTTTGACCTGGGGAATCTTGTTGAGCATATCAGGATATAGATTAGTCCTATTGAGCCTATGCCGTACAGTAATATAGATAATAGTATTTTCATGGCATAAAAAAGCCCCGTTCACTTTCATGATGGGGCATTAGTCCTAGCATAAATATGAGTATAGTCATTTTTCGCAGGTATTCAACCTTTTAATGGTCTGTTCCCACTCTTTGCAGTCTTTGAAGGTGGGCCAGCTAATTAAGTACAAGGCCAGCAATCCAATAACTAATAATATTAATAGCATGATCTTCTCCTCTTCTTACTTAATTATACACCTTATACAATAATAGTTTTAGTTTTCAGACTAGCGGCAATGTTTCTTGATATGGGTAAAAGCGATATTAGTATAGTCTTCTAGATGGGAGTATATTTGATTGATGTAGTGTTTATACCTTCTATAATAAATGTCCTTCTTCACTCCGATGTATTGAGCTTGTGCAATCCCGGATATTCTCATCTTGGGGGCGTACAGCTCTAAACAGGCTAACCAGCATAACTTCTTTAAGTGTCCGGGCTTAACTTGCCAATGATCCTGTTTAGCGATCTTCTTTATATCTTGTTCTACTAAATCAGATACAGCTCGTAAACTCTCAGCCTCGCCACACCATTTAACCCTGGCCGCTAGATAATACTTTTTTGATAGATTAATACAGGCTAAGGAGATTAGCTCTGTGGTGATCTCTGGTAGCCCTCTCGATCCCTCAAGATTAACACCGCTAGCTGTTTGCCTTAATAACAAGTTGACTGGATTCATATAACCCCCTTGTTTTCAGTAGTATAGCAAACTATTTAACTTATTGTACGCCTTTTGTCTATTAACTCAATTATGTTGATTGATAAATACAATGACTAATCCTATTGACTGTAGGTTAAGCATATATATACTAAGTGCATACAAGTTATTTACTTACTTATAGAGGATAGAGAAGATGAAACAAGCCATAACACTGATTAAAGAAAATTGCCTTAATCATTACCATGAAAAATGCAATGTATGGATGCTGGCTGGTAATAAAAACAAAGATTTAAGACAGTTTATATACTCTGACTTAACAGGCGCAAAGCAAACAAAAGCTAATAGCGGATGTCATGCAATAACAGAATTCTTGTTTAATCATTTTAATCCGCAAGGTGATTGCATAGCGGCTAAAGAAAACGATTTATACAAGATTTTAACACAATAGCAGTTACTTAGTAACAGGAGATAGTAACCATGAAAACAGTATCAATACATATTGACTGGAACAGTGAAGATTCCATTAAGTCTGCTGAAAAGCTCAAAGCCAAGTTAGAGAACAAGGGTTATACCCTGGTTAATCATTATGGCGGCTTGTTTCATTCAGTCATGATTTATGCGATTACTGATTAACTTATATTATAACACAGAGGGTGAAACCATGAATATTGAAACAATACACTTATCGCTAGTCAATGGTCAGCGCCGACAAATGGTAGAACAGATTGATGAATACGGCTCTGATTATGATTTTTGGAGCGACTACGCCGAATATCTAGACAATGCCTATTTGGATCTTAAAGCCATTCACGGCTACTTCAAAGAAGCCGTTGTTTCATATAACAGAATCAAAAACAGATAGGCTTAATTATAACACTATTAGAGGGTAAGAGAATGAACGAATACAATCCTTTTGAATGGTCTGTAATCGAACAGATAAAAGAATATTTTATTTGGGTTCGTGATGAAGATGGGTTTTTGGTTTACCAGGCCACAAAAGGCGAGATTCCAACGAATGATGCTGGTTATTATAACAAGCAATCATTATTGGCTATTAAAAACTTAGTTTAGAGGGTAATACAATGAAAACACTATTAACAATTAAAGAGCAGGAACAATTCCTGAATGATAACTGGCAGCTTTCAAGCCTGGTTCATAAATGGTCTACACGCGGTTATGGCAATTCTAAAATACTTGACGGGCAAGGTCATGTTATCGGAAAGGCCGGTGGCTGCGGGTATGATCGTTATGGAGCAGCACTCGGAAACGCTATTTCAGAAATGTTCCCTAATGAGATTTTAAAGCTTGCAAAGCGTGAATGCAAGGGCGAGCGAAGGGAGTATAAAGGCTCTAAAAACTTCTACGGCCTGTTTTATAACGCTAAAGAAGGGCAAGCTTGGGTGGATGGTGGTTGTGGCTCAAACAGTATGACTAAAATCTTGAACAAGATAGGCTTTTCTCTGCGTTATGTGGGCGAGTCTGAACAGTCTAATAATGGCGAGCAGTTCTATACTTTAGCGCCATTGACTAAACACGAGAGAAAATGGCTATGACTCAACAAAATCTTATTAAACGCTTCCATGAGCTGGGTATGACGAATCAGGAGATTGCGACTTATCTCAAGTATTCCGTTATTACCATAAAAGCATGGAAGCGTGATGAATACACTCAGGACGGGCGGGAGAATTCAAACTTTCAACGTATGATTCCCCCAGTCTATGAGTATGTGACAATGAAACTGGGAGAATTGACATGAATATCATGCAATCACCAAACACTGGCCCTGGTGGTCGAGATTTTGGGAACAAAGAGCCGAAAACCTTTAGCCTGCAATACAATATTGGCAAGGCTAAGTATGTCGTGAACTATCACAATGGGATGAAAACCCATGCTGATGGTAGCGAATTCTTCGATATAGCCATATTTAAAAACAAACAAAAGCTGCTTAAATTCACTAATGAACTAAAGCAGCAAGGATACAAGGAGAATTGACATGAATTACGACAATATGAATTGGGAAGAACTAGCCAAGTATGCAGCGATTGACGCTAAAACACCGTTAGAGATTGCTCTGGCTGAGAACTTCAAAGACTTACTAGAGGGCATGATAAAGCCTGAACCGATTGATGAACACATTGAAGTCATTAAAGAGGCGCTTGATAAGATTGACAGCCTTATCTGGCAGTGATCATGGATAAGCACTTAATACTATGTGTGGCTTGTCTGATTGTGTCATGGCTGGTTATCCTGCCCCTGGTCTATCTGTGGGCGGGTATCTTGTATCTGGTTCTATTTGCTAATGAGGAAAAAACGCCCCCAGTTAAGGGGGCTAAGTCCCGTTAGGGATAGAGGGGTCTTGAAGCCCTACCTGTGGAAGTAGAGCGTAGTGGTAGGCCACTAACCCGGCAAGCTGCCGATTCTGGTTTGATTATAACTCAATCACAGGGTTATTCCTATGGCCATTAAATGCTTCGTAAAGCGCGTCATAGACCGCTTCCATGCTGTTGCCATTACCATTCACAACCATACCCCATTCACCGTTTTCTGGATAGGTTATTTCTACCCCTTTGTGTGAAATAGTGTCTATTTCGCCAGCCTCGAAAGCCGCAAGCAATGGCGCTGGTATAGCCGCTAGTGCTGCCGCTGATAGGGCTGATTTTAGAAAGTCTCGTCTGTTCATGGCTCAATCCTCCGTAACCTCAAATACTTGGCCGCTATCTGGAATACCATTATCAGGATCAAATACAACTATGTCCAGCGGGCAGAAATCGGGTATCTCAACATCGGTAGTGCTTCCAAGTATCCAGGGTTCACCATCTTCTTGGATATTTGGGTGGTGGCAGACGTTTTTACCCCATAGCTCAGGAGTGTCTTGCGGGTCTGTTTCAAAATACTTGCAGTCGTCGCACCTTTCAATTATCTGTATTCTGCTCATGGCTTATCCTTGAAATAACAACCAGAAATAATAATAGGAGAGCTTGTAACATACACCCCTGGCGGAAAATATGGTGAGCCGTAATCAATCCCCACCTGTATCTTGGCTGTACAGTCATATTCACCATCGGCATAAACAGGAAGCAATAGATTAACTGACTTTATTTCTTGCTTTTTTCCTGAATAAAACCATGCAATAGTGGCCTCTGCTCTTGTTACCGGGGATGATGATATGATTTCTCTGTAATATTCGTTAGTTTTATCCATTGTCCTTATCCTTGAAATAGGGCTGAGATTGGATGGCTAAAATTGCCTTTTCTTTTATCTCTTGTTGCAGAAACTTCCCTGTTTTTTCGTTGAACCAGTGCATAGTTACCCTGCTATCTTCAACTGTCGAATCCCAGTAATAGGTTCCGCCGCCGCCATCACCAGCGCAGTGATACCCTTTTAGTTCTATGGTCTCAGCCTTGTTCATATATCACCCCTGTATTATCCGCCGCTATTTTAGATGTCATGACTCATCCGTTAAAACATTCAATAGAGAAGCCTTGAATATTTCTATTTCCAGTAGCAAATCTCTAACATCTGCCGATGATGTTGCAACATAAGGTTCTCCGCATTTATCTTGACCAATCACTATTACACTATTCAGCTCATTAAGCGCGCTTTTCAGCACCTTATCTGGCTCAATATCCTTATATGACATCCCAGTAAATTCAACTATATTTCCCATCTCTATCTCCTATTATACTATATATATTAATGACTTACGCGATTTGTAACACTTCTCTTTCTATGTTTCTTTTTATTTTTTTTAAATAGCCTAGCTCTTTCTGATGATATGAAATGTCTGATTCAGTGGCGTGCAGTTTCACGTATAACTCCTGCATTCTGTTAATCCTTTTTTTATTCGTGGCGATTGCATTTTTCAGATCAACCATCATAGTGGCCCGATTTTCCTCTGTCATTTCACCGTTTTTAATCATGGCTTCAATTGTTTGTACGTCCATCATATTTCCTCCAGTAGCTTAGTCATGGATAATTAAATGTCTTAAAATCCGTTCATCTGTGGGCAAATTATTCTTCGTTATGGCTCCTAAAAATAATGGCAATATCTTTGCCAGCTCATAAGCAGTTATATCTTCTTCAGGCTCAAACTCAACCCGTAATGGCGATAATATATGACATTTAAAATCATTATCTTGTACAACTAAATTCCCGTTATCATCTTTCATGTCTGCTCCAGTAGCTAGTCTTCTCGTTCAGTTGCTGCATAAATATAGTCACTAATAACTCGTTTTGCCTCATCCCATCCATAGCAGACATGGGTTAAATAGCCGTTTTCGTGTACCTCTTGTCCGAAATTCTCCTGATTGTCAGATAATTTGTTCTTTCCGGCCTTCATCTCGATATAAAGCCCGTGATAGCCATTTCTGGGTAAAGGTAGGAACACATCCCACACACCCGGCTTTAAGCCCGTAGCCTTGAGCGTACGCATTTGTATGGCTCGTTTCTGCTTGTCTCCGGCCAGTACCGCTCCATTGGGGATAGAGTGCATCCATTTAAGCTCTGGTATCAGTGCGGCCCATGTGAATAAGGCTTTCTGATCTAGGTATTCCTGACTAGGCATCTATAAGCCCCTCTGAGAGCCATATTAGCTGAGTCCTCACCATGCCCTCAAGATGGCATAATCTCGCGTATGCGGGGTCTAGGAGCCGTGTCTTGCGGTCAATTTCATCATGGCACGAGCTACAAGCGAAAGCTCCGAACAAATCTGGGTGCTTTGTGCCCATTCCCCCACCATTCAGGTGAGCTAGTACAACCTTTTCAGGGTCACGGTTACAAATACCTGGGAGCCTTACTTGGCACTCCCGACCTCTGGCTGATTTTGTTAGTTTTGTCTGCTTTCTCATTGTTTGGCCTGCTTAGTGGTCATTTGCCGATAAATCTCGCTCGGTTAATTTCCCACCAATCATCAAATCCTTGCTGCGTATTGGTTCCCGGTGCGTTATGCCAGAAATAATAGAACTCCGTTGCTACTTCCTTGAGTAAATCATCCTGGCTAGGCTCACGCTTGGCTTCCCTGTAGCTCCTGCTATCTGGTGTACAGCGCGAACATGGTAATTCATCAGTGCTATAGTCTTTATATTCGCAAGTGTCACAAATCATTCTTGCTCCCTTTACCTTGTATCTCACTGTTTTTGTGTTTTTTGCGGCTTCTAGCGCCTCATGAATGGTGGTGTATTTGCTTTTAATCTCCTTGTCTGTTGTATCATCCTGGCTAGGCTCACTCCTATTCAGGCCGCCATTTTTAAACTGTTCGTGGATTTCTTGAATGATCGACTTATCATGCTTTTCAATAATATACCTGATTAAATCCACTGAAGGTTTAGCCAGTTCCTTTGCTAGTTCAGAATAATCTGTCATTGTTACTGCCTCATATCCACAATCATGTCCTTGTACGTTTCAATGTATTTTTCTGGCGACTCGCCCCAATTTAAAAGAGCCTCTTCATATTCTCCACTGTCATCATCTGTATCGAAAACTGTATGATATGACTCTATTTTGGATAAACAATCAGAGCGTCTTGAAGCATTTTTGATGTTAACCAGAAGAACAGCTGCATTTCTCACGTTTTCACCAATATTAAACAAATTAGCAATATCATTGACGAGCTGCCTTGCTTCGCTATCGCTCATTTCATTAATTAATTCGTCTGTCACGTTATATTCCCCTTTCTACTGATTTGGTTTGCCACCCTGCCGAAAATTCAAATACCTTTCAAAATATTCAACAGCACCATTTACAGTCATTTCATCATTGTATAAATACTCGGCATACTCTTT
>Ga0265309_10000167_pt1 | contig 23947 bp, 24 predicted proteins | sample Helome_FD_192492 | JGI IMG/M metagenome (GOLD analysis project Ga0265309, IMG submission 192492) | Marine sediment microbial communities from subtidal zone of North Sea - Hel_20160524 (Illumina Assembly) | ecosystem: Environmental > Aquatic > Marine > Subtidal zone > Sediment ...
GTTGCGAAAGCAGTCTCCAACCCCTCCGTTGTCGTTTCCCGCTCCAAAGGAAGCACGGCCGCATTGTTGATGAGGATATTTATGTCTTCTTCGCGTTCCAACAGGCGGCTGGCCAGGTCCCGAACCTCGGCTTTCAGGCTGAGGTCAGCCACTTCAGTTTCCAGCACACAACTGCCCGTAGACTCTGTAATTTCCCTGACCGCCGTTTCGAGCTTTTCCCGGCTGCGCCCCACCAGTATCACCCGGGCGCCCAATGAAGCCAGTTGCTCGGCGACAACGCGCCCAAGCCCGGACGTGGCCCCGGTGACTACCGCCGCATGTTGTTCCGGAAAGTCCGGCAAGGCCGACCAGTAGCGCTGTCTGACCTGGTAACCGAACCGGGTGAAACCCAGCGCTCCGGGGAGGATCAGTCTATCCATCAGATCACGAGCCAGGGGGCGTTCCAGCCGGCACGAGCCAGAACGAGCCGGCGAATTCTGTAAATCCATGATTCCTCTATTTCCTCAAAGTTTGTTGTACCAAATGTATAAGTATTGTACAGTTAATCACCTAGAAATAAACAAATTATTTAAATTTGTACATATTTTGGAGAGTTAACCATGTCACAGAAGCGGAACTGGGCCGAACCGGACAAATTGTTTGACCAGGCCACCATCAACATCAGAAACCTGCGCCTGCGGACCTTTATCGGCTTCAATGCGGAGGAAAGAACAAAGAAACAGGACGTCGTACTGAATCTTGAAATCAGTTATCGGACCAATCCTGCAGTTTTCAATGACGACGTCGAAGGCGCACTGAATTACAAGACGATTACCAAGGCAGTCATACGTCAGGTAGAGGAAGGCCGCTTCCTGCTGCTTGAGAAACTCGTCGCAGACGTCCTGGCCACCTGCAGCAGCCACCCCGAGGTGACCCAGGCCCGCGTGACCATCGACAAACCCCATGCGCTGAGATTCGCAGAATCCGTATCCCTGACTCTCGAATACACCCCGAACACTGATAACTCTATGAACTTATTGGAGAAAGCCTCATGAGTCCCAATCCCGTATATCTGAAAAAGAACACCGGCCTCGAAGCGGCCGAACTGAGCGCCGAGGCTGTCCTGGTCCGTAAAACGCTGATCGAGCATGGCCTGGAAACCCCCATGATTGACACCGGGCTGACGCCCGATCAGAAATATCAACGCATTCGCGGGCTAATGGCGGATGTCGTTGAAACACTGGGGCTGGACCTGAACGATGACAGCCTGGCGGAGACACCCCACCGCATCGCCAAGATGTACGTCCACGAAATCTTTTCCGGTCTCGACTACACCCACTTTCCCAAGCTGTCCCTGATAGACAACAAAATGGGCGCCGACGAAATGGTAAAAATCCGGGAGATCGACCTGACCAGCACCTGTGAACACCATTTCGTCACCATCGACGGTGTGGCAAAAGTGGCCTACATACCCAAGGACAAGATCATTGGCCTGTCCAAGATCAACCGAATCGTTCGCTTTTTCGGTCAGCGGCCGCAGGTGCAGGAACGCCTGACCCGCCAGATCCTGGTCGCCTTGCAGGCGTTACTGGGTACTGAAGACGTGGCGGTCAGCATTGATGCAACTCACTACTGCGTCAAATCCCGTGGCGTGATGGACACCAACTCCCAGACCAGCACCACCGCCCTGGGCGGCTGCTTCAGGGAGAACATCCACACGCGGGCCGAGTTCCTGAATCCGTGAACCAGGACCCTATCCTCATCACGGGGATTGCAAAGTGTGTTGGCCTGGACGGTGTCCGTCATCTGAAACACTGACGGCCCGTACCAGCAGACTCTCTGTACAAACCTCTATTTATATCTATACGATTTCTATACCTTTCTTCAAATAATTCGATTAATAGCTATATTTCACTTGATTTATTTATACAATAGCTATACATTATGGTTTCACCTATGGAGAACACGATCATGTTTTTGAAACGCAAAACGAATATTTCGATCTTTACAGCCCTCGCGGCTGCCCTGATTCTGCTGGCCACCGATGTATTTGCCGGCAACTACGGCAAAAAGCAGGCTGACATCGTCGACACCGCAGTAGCTGCAGGCTCCTTCACCACGCTGGCTGCTGCCCTGGAAGCGGGCGGACTGGTGGACACACTGAAAGCGGACGGTCCTTACACGGTATTCGCACCGACTGATGAGGCCTTCGCCAAATTGCCGGACGGCACCGTGGAAATGCTGCTGCTGCCCGAAAACAAGGACAAACTCGTTGAGATCCTGACCTATCACGTGGTAGCGGGCAAAGTCACTGCCGCCGAAGTCATCACGCTGCAAACGGCAACGACCGCAAACGGTTCTGACGTTGCGATTCGGGTTGTGGACGAGACCGTCTTCATCAACGATTCCCGGGTAGTTGCTACGGACATTGGCGCCAGTAATGGCGTTATCCACGTCGTGGATACGGTGATCCTGCCCAACTGATCCCTCTACCTGGCAGGTAAACTCCCTCGCACTCCCTGGTGCGTAACCTTGACCCGGTTCAGGCAGGCATTTGCGATACGCCTTCCTGATCCGGGTTTCCTTTATCCGGAACCTTCCCATGAACATATTCGTCCTCGACACCGACCTGACACTCTGCGCCCGTTACCACTGTGACAGGCACGTCAACAAGATGATCCTGGAAAGTGTACAGATTCTCTGCACGGTGCTGAATGAGCGTGGCTTCAATACTCCATACCAGTCGACCCATCGCCAACATCCCTGTGTCCAGTGGGTGGACCGCTCCTACGACAACTTCCTGTGGCTGGCTGAACTGGCAGACGCTTTAAACCGTGAGTACCGCTACCGTTACGAGAAGGATTGCGACCATGCGTCGATCCGCGTGCTGGGAGACATCCTGCGCCATCGCTACAAATCCAGCGGCCTGACGGAATTTGCGCAAGCCATGCCCGATCAGTACAAGGTCACTGGCAACGCGGTGGCCGCTTACCGGGCCTATTACCTGGGTGAAAAGCTCCGGTTTGCCAGGTGGACGCGCCGTCCTGCACCCGGCTGGTGGATTGCCGATGCCGCATAGCCTGCGCCTGGTGATCGGCGGCAATCGCGGCATCGGCCTGGCATTGGTCAAAGCGCAACTCGACCGGCCGGATGTCTCCAGGGTCATCGCGACGCACCGCCCAGCGGCTGACCTGTCAGAACTGTCCCGGCTCAGCCGGCAATTTGGAGCGAAACTCCGGCTGCAAGCACTCGATGTGACCTGCGAAACCAGCCTGCAGGCATTTGGCCGGTTCCTGGCCCTGCAGCCGAACGGCATTGACCTGGCCATTCACGCCGCCGGTCTGCTTCACGACCAAGAGATCGAGCCGGAAAAATCGCTGTCGCAGTGCAATTCAAGCCACCTGATGCGCCTATTCGAAGTCAACAGCATTGGCCCCCTGATGGTGGCGGGAGCACTGTTGCCGACGCAAAGCCGGAACCAGCGCATTACTTTCGCTGCGCTATCGGCGATGGTGGGAAGCATCGGTGATAACCGGCTTGGTGGTTGGTACGGCTACCGCGCCTCGAAGACGGCACTGAACCAGTTCATCAAGACCATGGCCAACGAATGCCGTCTGAAGCACCCGCGGGCCGCGATAGTCGCTATTCACCCGGGAACAACCGATACCGACCTGTCCCGGCCGTTTCAGAAAAATGTCCGGGCAGGAAAACTCTATACGCCAGAGCTGACGGCCAAACGCCTGCTGGACGTACTGGAGGGCATAGACGAAAATCAAAGCGGACGGTTTCTGAACTGGGACGGAAGTACGATCCCTTGGTAAGCCCATCCTCACAGGAAAAGATCATGAACAAAATCCGGAATTACGCCCTGATGACTTTAATCCCTTTGCTGTCTTTACCCCTGCTGCTGACTGCATGCCTGGGAATGCCCGAGGGGGTGAAGCCGGTAAAAAACTTCGAACTGGACCGCTACCTGGGCACCTGGTACGAAATTGCACGACTGGATCATTCGTTTGAGCGCGGACTGGACAACGTCACGGCACAATACAGCCTGCGGGATGATGGCGGCGTTCGTGTCATCAATCGCGGCTACTCGGCGAAAAAAGGAGAATGGAAAGAAGCCGAAGGCAAGGCCTTTTTCGTCGGTGACAAAGACCAGGGATACCTGAAAGTCTCCTTCTTCGGCCCTTTCTACGGTTCCTACGTGGTATTTGAACTGGAACAGGAAGGCTACCAGTATGCTTTTATATCTGGTCCGGATCGATCCTACCTGTGGCTGCTGTCCCGGACAACTGAAATCAGCGAGGCAACCATGCGCTTATTTGAACAAAAGGCGCGCTCGCTTGGCTTTGACCTCGACGAACTGGTATGGGTGAGCCACGCCGCGCCAAAAGTGGTTATTGATTGATGTCAGATCCAAATACGGCTTCCAGAACCTGTCTCAGCATAGGCAGGAGTTCAACCTCGGTACCATCTTCCCTGTAGTAACCGGTCCAGACAGCGACCAGGTCGCGTTCAGGGTTGATCAGCAGACCCTGCCCGGCCCAGCCCCCTTTCAGAAAATCATTATTGCTCCAGACCAGGTCCCATTGGTAAACATTGTGCTTGATGGTTGGATCTTCCGGTGCACCGTAACGGGCATTTTTCAGCAACTCCGGATTTCCACCGTTGAGGATCAGCTCAATGTAACGGTCAGAGATGATCTTCTCATCGGAAACGACCCGGTAACTGGGCGTGAACAGCAGGCCAAACCGCGCTACATCACGCACCCTGGCCATCAGTCCGCCATGCGTATTTGGCACCCCGAATCGAGGCGCAAGCATGGCGGCATCGCTTTCCGCACCCATGCGAGTCCATATTTCACGACTGAGCGCGTCCTGGAAGGGCATCCCTGTGATCTTCTCCACCAGCCAGCCAAGAATGAATGTATTAACGCCTGAATAACTGTAAGACGTGCCCTGCTCCGCGAACTGTCCCACATCCAGGCCGGCAATGTACTGATAAGGATTATCCGGTGATTTCTCCGTCCAGAAACCGTCCCCAACCGTCATTGAATACTGGTAGTAACAGGAGTCATGATCCTCGTACTCTTCTGGACAATCCACACCGGGCGCCATGTCCAGAATGTTCCTTACGGTGATCCCCCTGAATGACGATTCCGACAGCTCCGGAAGGTAATAATCTATGGGTTTTGAAACATCGACCTGACCACGGTCTTCCAGAATCGCCAGTACCGTCGAGACAAATGCCTTGGTGACTGACCAATAGATGGGCTTTTCATAAGGCTGCTGGCGCGGATACTGCTCAAACACGATTTTGCCCCGGTGAACAATTACCACGCCCATCGTGGTGGACTGATCGCTGTTCAGGAAGTCGATAAAAGCCATCGGACCTTGCGGCGTAACGACCTTGAAGGACTTGATTTCCGGCATGAGCCTGTAAGGCAATTCCCTGACCGGCCCATCACGGTACACGGCAACGGTGGGAAAAATCCGCTGCAGGTTCTTGTTGTTCCATGCCATGTCCCGCCCGTTCACAGTCCACCAGATATTGTCTTTTGGCAACGTCTCAATCTGGCGGCGAACTTCGTCAACGCTGGACGTTGAGCTGAATTCTGAAGCGAAAAGCCGGGACTGCCCACCAAGGCAAATGAGCAAAACAAGTAGCGCGGCGTTTACCAGGCGTCTGAGAGTGTCTTTTTTCATCAATTTGCTACCACGTATTTTTGATCCAGTCGTAAGGCTTGCGGTTGATCCATTTCGCACGGGTGAAATCGGGAAAATCCTGTACCTCCCCGTTATTGGCAATGGACACTTCCGAAAGCGGCGTCACGGCACTCCAGGCGGCCGCGTCATAGGCGTCCATCGGTGGTGGAATGTTTCTTTTGGCGGATTCCACGAAGGCGTTCAGTACGAAATAGTCCATGCCGCCATGACCGGCTCCTTCGGCGTCATCGCCAAATTTCTGCCACAGGGGATGATCATACTTTTTCAGCCACGCATCGGCATCGTCCCACTTGTGGGGCTCGGAAACTCCCTCGATATAAAGCCTGTTGCCATCGACCTCCCACAAGCCGTTGGCACCCTGCACCCTGAATCCCAGCGAGTAGGGCCTCGGTAAACTCGTGTCGTGAGTCACGATGATGGTCTCGCCATTGGCCGTGTCGATCGTGGTGGTCACAACATCGCCCAGCTTCCATTTCAGCTGGGCATTCGGATGCTCTGCGCCTCCCTCTGTCACTATATGGTCGTGCAGACCCCGTGATTTGCTGGCGTGCGAAGTAAGGGAAACAAAGCGGTTGCCGCGGTTGATGTCCGCGTAGGCCGCGATCGGGCCCAAACCGTGCGTGGGGTACAGGTCTGCATTGCGCTTCAGGCTGTGCTGTGTACGCCAGCGGGCCTCGCTCATCGCTTTCTCGCCAAACTCTACGCCACCGCCATAGGGTTGCTGACCGTTATTGAACTTTACTGCTCTCAAATCGTGCTGGTAGCCACAGCGATAGTGAATCATTTCACCAAATATCCCCTGGCGAACCATGTTCAAAACGGCCATCACGTCCCGCCGGTAATTTACGTTCTCCAGGATCATCAGATGGGTGCCGGTGGCTTCGTGAGTATTGACGAGATCCCAGCACTCTTGTATCGAGGTCGCGGCTGATACCTCCACTCCGGCGTAGATGCCGGCCTGCATGGCATCCACTGCCATCGGCGTGTGCCACAGCCACGGAGTGGAAATGATCACAGCGTCCAGGCCCTTCACCTCGAGCAGGTTGCGATAATCGTAATCTCCGTTTCCAAACTCACGGGCTTTGCGTTGACCGGCTTGTGCGATATGGCCCCGGCAAATCTCCAGCCGTTTCGGATCAATATCGCAAATCGCCACCACATCCACATCATTACGCTTAAGTGAATTCTCAAGGTGCCAGGTGCCTCTCAGACCCGCACCGATAAACCCCAGCCGGAGCTTTGAGCCAGAGGCGGCCTTTCCCAGGGCGAGCCCGGGAGCCATTGCCAGCCCCGCTGCTGCAAAACCAGCTGTTTCGATAAAGTCGCGTCGTTTCAATTTCATGATTTACCCGATCCGGCGAAGTTTCGCTGCGGCTGCGTCGCGCCCTGCGTCATCCACCTGTTGTAGATAACCAGTGAAACTGCCGTGACACCGGCCAGGGCCGCGAAAATGATCCACATGATATCGGGGCGGTTGATGCCCTGCGGCCCGAAATACTGGTAAGACAGCCCTGACAGCAGTCCACCGAACAGGTTACCCAACGCCACGCACCAGTAAAAATAACCCATGTACATGCCGACCTTATCGGGCGGTGCGATACGCCCGGCGTATTCTTTCGAACGGGGGCTGGCCATCATTTCACCGACAGAGAAAACCAGTATCGCTGAAACCACGATCCAGCCGCTCATGCCCACCAGGTACAAGCCAAAGCTGGCAATGGTCACACACACGCCGGCAATGATGCTGGTCAGCGGCGAAGTCTTGCGCATCAACCAGGAAACAAACACCTGGAAGCAGATGATCCCGAAGGCATTGAGATTGATCAGGTGTTCGGGCTTGACCTGCCCGTGTTCCAGTACAGCGCGTGACCAGTTAGTCGTATCGAAGCCCATCCCCTGGGCAATTCCGGTAAACCACGTGGCCATGGGACCGAAAGTGGCTATCAGGTCAGAAGTATCGACATAATCACGGATGTACTCCGGCAGGGTCATGAAGATCTGGTTGAAGGATATCCAGAAACCCGCCATCAGCAACAGGAACAGCAGATAACGCCCTTCCCCGATGATCATGGGCTGTGAATACCAGGCACGCCCGGATCGGCCCGGCTCGCCGCCCCGTAACAGAACGTCCGCGATCAGGTTAATAGCCAGCCAGCCGGCAGCAACCATCCCGACCAGCGAGAAACTCCACCACTTGGATCCCATGACGAGCACGACCAGCAGGCCACTGACCAGAATGAAGAACCGCAGGTTGCCAACCACACCCACCATGCCTTTGAACACCTCAGACAATGACCGGTGACTCTCGGCTTCCGCGTCCCGCGGCGGCTCCTTGTAGATCAGCAGGCAAACAATGGACAGGATCACGATCCAGCCACTGGAGGCATAGAACACCAGATCCCAGTTCCAGCCACGTAAGACACCTGCCACGATCGGCCCGATAAACCCGCCGATATTGACCATCATGTAAAAAATGCCAAAACCCACCGAGCCGTTTTCTTCGTTGGTCGATTTGGCCACTGTGGAAATCACCACCGGCTTGAACATGCCATGCCCGACTGCGACCAGGAAATAAGTGCCCAGGAAGGGCCAGAACCCGGTGGGCAGGGACAACAGCAGGTAGGCCGGCGCCATCACGGCCGCTGAAGCCAGAAACATCGGCTTGTAACCGTAGCGATCCGCCAGCGCTCCAAACACCGCGGGAAAAAGGTACAGGAAAAAGGTGGCCAGGCCCTGGATCACACCGCGGTCGGTCGAAGAAAAACCCAGCCCCCCATCCTCGACAGAGCCTGTGAGATACAAGGAGGAGACAGCGTAAAAGCCATACCAGCCCATCCGCTCGAAGATCTCCATCGTATTAGCGGCCCAGAATGACTTGGGAAACTGGCTCAGGGTTCCACTATTGGCAGGCATGGGATGGCTCGCTCAGACTTTGTTGTTGGAATGGTGTTTGTACTTTACTTCACACATCAATGCCAGATTATCCTATGCTTTAGATTGATCTGCATTGAGGAATAAAACCATGGGCCACTGTTACAACTCGACTGTCGTCGACGCACCAATTCAGGAAACCTGGAAAACTATTCGCGATTTTCATGGCCTGGACTGGGCCGCGCCGGTGGTCGAGAAGGTCGATAAAATCGGCGATTTTGCGGGTGATCAACCGGGCGCACGACGCGTTTTGAACGGCGTTTTCCATGAAACCCTGGTTTCGCTGGACGACGGCAACCACCAGTTCAGCTACAGCATCGACGACGGGCCAGGTCCGGTGGCGAAAGAAGCCGTCTCCGATTACATCGGCGCAGTCAGGCTGCATGCCGTCACCGACACAGGACAGACCCTGGTCGTGTGGACCTCATCTTACAAGTCAGATGACAGCGAGGCGGTCGGGGCGCTTTGCAACCCTATTTACCAGGCATTGCTCACCGCGTTGAAAGCTCACTTCAGTACTTAAAACTTCGATACGATGATCCGGCCCAAAATCGGAATTTCCATCAGGTCTATCAGAAACCACTTTATTGAAAGGAATCCCAACGTGCGAAGTCATTCCATCTCTATCCGCCTCTTTGCGACCTTGATCTCTGCGGCAGTCATGTTTTCAACCGTAAATGCGGCAGAGATAACTGACGAAAAAAGCCTTGATAATGAACTGTCGCTGATTGCCAGCTGGCTCGACGGCCAGCGCGCCTACGACCGGGTTCCAGGCCTGTCCGTCGCGATCGTGCATGACCAGGAATTGCTTTGGAGTGGAGGGTCGGGATATGCGGACACTGATCGCAAAATACCGGCCCGGCCAGACACCATTTACGGTATCTGCTCGATTTCCAAGCTGTTTACCGGCATTGCCGTCATGCAACAGCGTGATCAGGGAAAAGTGAGCCTGGATGACGATGTTGCAGCGTTATTGCCGTGGTTCGATCTTGAACGGGTCCATCCGGGAAGCCCTGCTATCACGCTTGAGGGTTTGCTGAGCCATTCAGCCGGTTTGCCCCGCGAGTCGGATTCACCGTACTGGTCACCGCCCGACTTTCCTTTCCCTACGCAGTCGGAAATCAGGGACAGGCTGGGCAGCCAGTCCACGCTTTACCCAGCTTCACGCTACTTTCAATACAGTAATCTTGGTCTTACCCTGGTTGGCGAGATCGTAGAAGAAAAGTCTGGTCAGGACTACCAATCCTATGTCCGCGAGCACATTCTCGCGCCATTGGACATGGCTGATACCGACACCGGATTCCCAACGGACGACAGGGAGAAACGCATCGCCACCGGCTACTCGTTCCCCAACCGTGACGGAGTCATCAATCCCCTCCCCCGTTATGACGCCCGGGGCATCACGCCCGCGGCCGGATTTGCGTCAACCGCGCTGGACCTGGCGAAATTCGCTTCGTGGCAATTCCGGGTGCGCTCGGGCACCGGTGACAAAGTACTTTCAGGCAATACCCTGAGAGAAATGCAACGGGTTCACTGGATGGACTGGGACTGGGATACTTCCTGGGGCCTGGCGTTTGGCATCTACCGGATGGGTGAACGTACCCTGACTGGCCACGGCGGAAGCTGCCCGGGCTTCAACACGCGCATCTACATCGATCCCATCAGTCAATATGGTGTCGCGGTGATGGCCAACCGCAACAATGCCCAGGTAAATGCCTACGCCAGCAAGATACTCGATATCCTTGAAGCCGGCGGCACAGAAGCTGACGCAGATGGGACGGCAGGCCTGGACCTTGCAGCCTACGTCGGCAGTTACGACACAAAGCCCTGGTCAGGCGAAGACCTGGTGTTTCGCTGGAAAGACGGCCTGGCCATCATCTCGCTGCCGACCATGGACCCTGTGGGTGACATGGAGCTCTTGAAGCATGTTGAAGGTGACCGTTTCCGGATCATCCGGAGCGACGAACAGCCGGGTCATGAAATATTTTTTACCCGGGGTTCAGACGGCCAGGTCAGCCACCTGAACTATCACAGCAACCATCAACCGAAAATGTAAGGGTAACCTACGTCAGCACGTTACGTTTCAACATGGCCTGGGCGTAGAAATACAGAAACAGGGCGATAACCCAGATCACTGCAGTGAACATGGCGCCTTCTGAGCCCATGACTTCCATGCCATTGGAAAGCACGAAGTTGTAAACCGTGCTCACGGCCATCCCGAGAATGGACAGGCCAAACAGCCAAACCGCCCAGGCTTTGCGCAACAACAGGCTCAGCGAACCCAGTACAGACGCCCATACCGCTATGGCCCAGGCGGCATCCATCCACGGCGGAAAAGCGTAAAAATATTCAAGCTGTTCCGGCGTGAACTGGCTCATGTAGGACTCCAGGCGAAACTGGGTCGCAGAATAGTCGAAGGCACCAACGGCATTCCATAAAACGGCAAGTACACCTACGATCCAGAGGTGAATGGGAGTTTTAGCGGCTGTTTGATTCATAAAACTGGCTCCGGTTGTCTCCACTCAATAATAGCAGTAATGAAAAATTTTGCCGGACTCGCCGATGAGTTTCCATACAGTCAGAAATTCGACATTTTCCGGTGTTTTGGGTGATCTAAATCATAGTAAATCAACCCTCCTGGGAGCACTCTTTAGCCGAGTCAGTTCAGCGGTTTTTCCGCGAAACAATCTGCTTCCGGAATTCCGCTTTGAATCAGCGAAAGGAAGTAGCTGTGAACAGTAAAAAGTCATCTATTTCAGCAAGTTCAGAAACCAGCCCGCCTGTGGATCGCAGTGGACTTCTCGACTACCTTTGGGCCGTCCAGAACAAGCATGGCTATATCAGGTCCGAGGATATTGCAGCGTGTGCGAAATCGCTGAATATTTCCTCGATCGACGTGGAAGGTGTCGTTTCTTTTTACCACTTTTTCCACCGTAAACACTCGGGCCAGTTCACCATTTACCTGAACAACAGCCCGGTATCTGAATGCAAGGGATTCGAAAGAGTCAAGCAGGCCTTCGAGGCAGCTACGGGCGGTAAATTCAACGGCGTCGACCCCAGTGGGCAATGGGGGTTGTTCGAGACTGCCTGTATCGGGCTCAGCGACATGGAACCGGCGGCCCTGATCGATTTCTACCCGTTCACCAACCTCAACAGCCTCAAGGTCAAGGACATTGTGGCACGGTTGAAACAAGGCGCCACGCCAGCCGAAATTTGTGACACGGTGCCGGACCATATCCGCTCGATTCCTGAGGGCGACAAGGCCATACTCCTGCGCGAATATGATCCCGGCACTGCGCTGGAAGCTGTGCGGGACCACTCGCCGGAATCCGTACTCGCTGCCATCAAGAAATCCGGGCTCAGGGGCATGGGCGGTGCATTCTTCCCCACTGGATTCAAATGGGAAGCTTGCCGCAAAGACCCGGAGTCCCCGAAATACATTTTCTGCAATGCAGACGAAGGCGAGCCGGGAACGTTCAAAGACCGGGTACTCATGAATTCATTGCCTGGCTTGATGCTGGAGGGAATGGCCATCGCTGGCTATGCGGTAGGTTCGTCCGTGGGCACTATCTACCTGCGCGGCGAATACACCTGGATGAAGGACAAACTGCAGCACACCATTGACCATTTCCGCAAGATGAACCTGCTTGGCAAGGACATTTGCGGCATTGAGGGTTTCGACTTTGAGATCCGCCTGCAACTGGGCGCCGGCGCCTATGTCTGTGGCGAGGAAACGGCCATGCTGAACTCTTTGGAAGGCAAGCGTGGCGAACCCCGCAACAAGCGCTTCTTCCCGACCGAGCGCGGCTACCTGCAAAAACCCACCGTGATCAATAACGTGGAAACGTTTTGCTGCGCGGCACGGATCATCCAGTTGGGTGTGGACCATTATTTGCAGACCGGCACCCCTGCTTCACCGGGCACCAAGCTGCTCAGTGTTTCCGGCGACTGCCGCCTTCCCGGAATCTATGAAATCGAGTGGGGCACGACGGTCAGGGAAATTCTTGAAAAATGCGAGGCCGACCGGCCCCATTTCATCCAGGTCAGTGGTCCCTCCGGCGAGTGTATCTCGATGGATGAGGCCGACCGAGCCATTGCCATGGATGACCTGGTGAGTGAGGGCTCCATCATGATTTTCAGCAGGTCCAGGGATATCCTGGACATCCTGCGGAACTACAACCATTTCTTTAAGCACGAGTCCTGTGGGCTGTGCACGCCCTGCCGCGCGGGAAATTACATCCTCGAGAAAAAACTTGAACTGTTTGCGGCAAAACTGGCACATCCATCGGATGTTGAAGATGTCCGGTCATGGGGAAAGATAATGAAACTGACCTGCAGGTGTGGACTGGGTAAAACAGCGCCAAATGCGCTGCTGATGGCCCAGGATAAATTCCCTGAATATTTTGAAAGCATCGTTGATCAGAACCCCGAACGGCTCAGCAAAGGCTTCAGCCTGAAAGACGCCGTCCGCGAGTACGACCGCTTCAGCAGTTAACCCAGGTTGAGTAAATCATCCATGAACAAAGCAAAGAAAAAGACCAACGGCAAGGCCGCTAAAACGGCCGGCCAGATCACCATTACCATTGACGGCAAGGAAATCAAGACCACCGCCGGCCGCAACCTGGTGCAGGTAGCCAACGAGAACGACATCTTCATTCCCAGCCTGTGCTATTTCGAGAATATCGAGCCTCCGCTTGGCACCTGCAGGGTCTGCACCTGCAAGATCAACGGTGGGGCGGGTCCGGCCTGCACAGAGTCTGTCAAGGAAGGCATGGTGGTCGAGACCGCCACTGACGAACTGAAAGACGCCCGCAATGCGATCGTTGAAATGATGTTTTCCGAGGGTAACCACTTCTGCCCGGGCTGTCAGAAAAGCGGTGACTGCGACCTGCAGCACATGGCCTATGAACTGGGCCTGCGGCAAACCCGCTTCCCGCACGTGTTCAAGGACCGGCTGATCGACTTCAACCCTTCGCGCATGATCATGGAGCACAACCGTTGCATCAAGTGCGGGCGGTGCGTCAAGGAAGTGTTCACCGACGATGGCAAAGCGGTGTTCTCGTTTCGCTACCGGGGTAATGAAACCCGCGTGGGAATTGACTACGCGCAGGAAGAGCAGCTTAATGACGAGCAGGCACGAAACGCCATGAACCTGTGCCCGACCGGCGCCATTATCGTCCGTGGCGAGCTGCATGCCAGGCCGTTTGGCGGCCGCCGCTTCGACATGGAATCGGTGCAGAAGAATGAGCCGGTGAAAGAACTTGAGATCACCCTGCCCAAAGAAAAGAAGACCATCGCGACCATTTCTCTCGCCGGTTGCTTCGGCTGCCACATGTCACTGCTGGATATCGACCTGAAGCTGCTGGATTTGGTTGAAGTTGTCGACCTGCACAAATCACCGTTGAACGACATCAAGGAGTTCACCAAGCGCTGCGATATCGGCCTGATCGAGGGCGGGTGTTGCAACGCCGATAACGTCGAAGTACTCCGCGAATTCCGCCGCAAATGCGACGTGCTCGTAGCCTTTGGCGAATGCGCCCTGTGGGGTGGCGTACCCTCCATGCGAAACACCATCCCGCTGAGCGAGTGCCTGGAAGAGGCCTATCTCAACTGCATCACCTCGATGCCGGATGAATGCGCGGTCCCCTACCACGAGGACCTGCCGAAAATTCTCGACAAAGTGTATGCCTGTAGCGAGATCGTCGATATCGACTACTTCATTCCCGGTTGCCCGCCAGACGCCAATCACATCTGGAAGTCCGTACTGAGCCTGGTATCAGGCGCAGAGCTGCCGGTTTTATATTCCGAATTCAAATACGACTGAGCCATGAACACAAAAGCGCAAAAGATCACGATAGATCCTGTCACCCGGGTGGAAGGGCACGGACGTGTCACTGTCCAACTGGATGATCAGGGCAAGGTGGAACAGGCACGGTTTCATATCGTCGAGTTCCGTGGATTTGAACGTTTCATCCAGGGCCACCCTTACTGGGAGGCGCCGCTGCTGGTGCAGCGGCTGTGCGGTATCTGCCCGGTCAGCCATCACCTGGCCGCAGCCAAGGCCATCGACCAGATTTATGGCATAGACCCGGAAGACCTGCATCCGACGGCGACCAAGATTCGGCGGTTGCTGCATTACGCCCAGGTGTTCCAGTCCCACGCATTGCACTTCTTCTACCTGGCGTCCCCCGACCTGCTGTTCGGCGTCGACGCTCCGGTGGAGAAGCGCTCGGTGGGCGCAGTCGCCATTGAGCACGGCGACCTGGCCCGAAAAGGCATCCAGATGCGCCAATTCGGCCAGGAGCTGATCAAGGCGCTGGCCGGCAAAAAGATACACGGAATAACCGCCATTCCAGGCGGCGTCCACAAGAACTTCTTGCCCGAAGAACGGGATTATTTCCTGCAGGAAAATGAAACGCCTTCAATTGACACCATGATCCAATGGTCGCAGGAAGTTGTCGCTTTCATCAAGGACTACCACGACGAGCATTTCAGATGGCTGGACTCATTTGCCAGCTACCCATCGGGCCATCTCGGCCTGGTCGATAGCAATGGCTCGCTGGAATTCTACGATGGACGAATGAGAGCCATCGACAGCCAGGGCGAAACCACGCTCCAGGATGTGCACAGTGACCAGTACCTCAAGTACTTCGGCGAAGGTGTGGAGAAATGGTCCTATATGAAGTTTCCATTCCTGCGCCACCTTGGCCGCAGCGCAGGCTGGAACCGCGTTGGCCCATTAGCACGTCTCAATGTCTGCGACCAGATTTCCACGCCTCTGGCCAACGAGGAACTTAAGGAGTTCAAGGCCTATACCAACGGCCGGCCCAATAATCACACCATGCATTCTCACTGGGCGCGCCTGATTGAAGTGTTGCATTGCGCCGAGCTGATCAAGGATTTGCTTAACGATAAGAACATCCTGGATGCAGTGGAACGCCCGAAGGTCAACCGGCAGCCGGAAGGCATCGGCATCATCGAAGCGCCGCGCGGCACACTGATCCACCATTACAAGGTCGATGAAAAAGGCAGCATCACCAAGTGCAACCTGATCGTGTCCACGACGCACAATAACGAGCCCATGAACCGGGCCGTGCAGTGGGTGGCACAGAATGTGCTGGACCAGCAAAAGGAAATTACAGACGGCATGCTCAACCAGGTGGAAGTAGCCATCCGGGCCTATGATCCCTGCCTGAGTTGCGCCACCCATTCCATGGGCCAGATGCCACTGATGCTGACGGTACTCGATGCAGAAGGCAGGGTCGTGGCCGAGCATGTTAAGGAGTCCAGGTGATCCTGCTATTCGGCATAGGTAACTGCGGCCGCGGCGATGATGGCCTGGGCTGGGCGTTCCTGGACCGGCTTCAGCAAGGAACGGCGTTTCCAGGCCAGGTCGAATACCGCTACCAGTTACAGGTCGAGGACGCGGCACTGGTCAGCCGTGCCGAACGCGTGATCTTCATAGATTCGTTCAAGGGAAACCTGCCCGCTGGCTTTCAATGGATGCCTTGCGAGCCCTCGAAGAATTTTGAATTCACCAGCCACGTGCTGGCCCCGTCAGCAGTCATGTACCTGTGCCAGGACCTTTACGGCCAACAACCGCCGGCGGACCTGTTGCTGATACAGGGAGACTGCTGGGACTTGCAAACCAGGATGTCGGCCGCAGCGCAAAGCCGCCTGGAAATGGCTTTGGCATCGTTCAGCTCCCATGTTGGAAGCTGGGATACACCCCCGTTATTCAGTCAAGGCAGAGCCTGAGCCAGGCATCTGCGGCTCTCCAAAGCCCAGGTCTCCGAGACGCCCGGCTTACGTTGCGGCAGCGTCATGATCAGCCTGGAACCATTCATATATTTTTCCTTTTGAAACCAGATACAACCTTTTTTATATTGTTCATGAAATGCGTTTCACTGAACAGCTCGGAGCGTTCTCCCAAAGCCTTCCGCAACCTGGATTCAGTTTTCTCATCTGCAAGCACCTGGCAGATTTTCTCCACCGCATCGTCATCCGAATCGTATCGAAGCTCCGGATGGTCTCCCACTATTTCCACCTGCCCGCCGCTATTTGGAACGAACACCAGGCAGCCCGCCCGCGTTAATTCCGCTGGAGCAATTCCAAAATGTTCATCCGGCATCCCGTGTATACCAAACCGGCAGCCCGACACCAACCGCTCCAATTCTTCCCTGCTGATGGACTGGTGCATACGCACCCAGTCTCCGGCCGCAGTCATTCGATCCTTTAGCCTGTGAACGTAATCTTTGCCGGAAATAGCATCTTCATCGCCAATGATTTCCAACTCTACGTCATGTCCCCGTGCACGAACTGCAGCGATCACATCGATGATTTCCAGCAGGCGTTTGTAGGGACTCAACCTTCCCAGGCAAACAAAAGTGTTGCCACGCTCTACCCAGGGTACATTCGGCCCATCCCATCGCACAGGGGGATAAACGACCACCGGCTCTACACCATACGTTTTGCGAAGTACGTCGGCTGTCCAGTGCGAATTGGTTACCATCAAATTGCTCTTGACCCGGGACAGCCTGATTCCGGAGATCAGTATCCAGGGACGCAATTGACCCCTTAGAAACATACTCAGACGTTGACCGCTGGACAGGTTCTCTACTTTTCGAAACGCCTCCATGTGGCGCTGCATGTGTGGAAAATGCGTGTACTGAATACCCGGGCGGCCAAAATCAAACTCATCGTCGCAGGTCATTACCGCGTCGAATTTATGAGAAATTCTCTGACAGAAACGCATCAACCAGGCCAGTCGCTGTGCACTGAAAGGGTCCGGGTCCAGCTTATTAACGTGATTCAATGGAAATGGAAGTCGCTTGACAGCGAAATCACTGCTCTTCAAATCAGTACCAAAATGCTTGTTTATCGCATCGAAATCAGGGACGTAGGAGCAGAACAAGGTGATGTCCCATTCCTCGCGCAAAGCCTGCAGGCTCCAGGCAAGAACGCAGTTTCCGCCACCGTAAGCACAGAAGCCGGTAGACATGTAGAGCAAAGTTGGCTTGTTAGATACTGTTTTCATCCAAATTACATTATTAAGATTTTCAGATTTTTTCCATCCGCGAAGCGCAATCCCAGCGCATGCCGAAGGGGCTGAGTTCGATCCAGCAACCACTGGTAAGCGTAAAGTCGCCGGCTGTTGTAGAAGTAAAGAATGTCATCGAGCAGCACTTCCTGCTCCAGCACCTGGTCGTGGCTGATTCGCAGAGTCCAGTCCATGTCTTCGGCATAATCAATTTCGGCAAATGGATATCTTGCTGCTATGTGTCGACGAATTGGCGTGATGTGACAGGGCGGCCGGAGATACCGGCCTTTGTGGTAGTGCCAATCCCGGTACCTGGCTGAATGAACCATTTTCCGTGGGTGTTTGCCGCGGAAAGTAATCTCGCCGGCGAAGCTGATGCAGTCGGCCCCTGGATTTTCGCGAATGGTATTTACCAGTTTACCCACGTAATCCCGACTGACCGAGTCGTCATCATCAATGAACACGATAAACCGTCCCCTGGCCTGGCTGATCAACTGATTTCGCTTGGCACCGACAGCCGCGCTTCCAGCGTCACGCAGAACCAGGATTTCAACGATGTCCCGGCTATTCGTTAGCCTTAACTGCAGCTCCAGTTCGCTGCATAGTTTTTCACACAAAGATGTTCTCGCCTCCAGGGTAGGAATCAGAATACTGAGAAGGCATTCGGCGCGATCAGCCATGCCTGGATCCCATTATGCGGTCCCGGAAGTGTGCCAACAGCCCCAATCCCAGCCCCAGGCCGCTGTAGGCGTATTGCAACCAGACCATCGCAACGGCACGAAGCGCGAACAGATTGCCGCGCGCCGTTCGAACAAAAGACAGAAACTGCCTGTTCAGAAAAATCAGCGTCAGCAGCAGACCAAGCTCGAGCAGTACCAGGCCCCATGCGCCCCCTCGATAAAAAATCACTGCCACCAACATCAGGAACACAATCATTACACTGGCTATATTGTTTGATGATGTATTCAGGTCATTGCGGTAAATCCTGTGCTCCAGCATGATCCGGGTCCACGGTATCGCCCGTTGAAACACGTCGCTTCTTATCAGGGATGGCAGCGAATACCGTTTGTTGTGGGTGAGCTGGATTGAGGGGCAAAGTAAAATCCGGCGCCCTGCTTGATGCAAGCGATAGCCCAGATCCACATCTTCCATGAACCGCAGCTCTTCCTGGAAACCGCCAATGTCTTTGAAGACGGAGTGGAGGATCGCACCGAATCCCCCACAAAAAGTCGCGGCCTCACGGCTAGAAACCTGGTGTGTGAAGTGATGCTGGAGGTTTTTATATTGGGAAAAAAAATTTTCCTGTGGTGTGTCATGCTGGAAAGAGCAGAACAAGGCGGAGATTTCAGGATGAGCATTGAATTTCTCCAGTATCTGGCCGAGAGTCTCCGGTTCCACCATCATATCGGCATCAAGAAAAAACAGCACCTCGGCACTGGCAAGTCGTGCACCGATATTGCGCGCGGCAGCCTGGCCCCCGTTCTGATCCAGGCTCACGTAATGGTCGCAACGGGATGCGGCCACTTCTTCACTGCCGAGGTCGGAACCATCATCTACAATGATGAGTTGGTAAGCCTTCAGCAACGACCGGTCCAGGGAGTCCAGGCATTTTTTCAGATTAGCCGGATCGTTGTAGACCGGAATGATGATCGAAATCCTAATCAAGGGCCCGGTACTGCATTGTCAGGTTTTTCATACAAGTTCAGCAACCGGCCAGCCAGCAGGTCCCAGTCGTAGTCCTGTTCGACTCTTCTGCGCCCTGCCTTTGCTTGCTCGTTCCGTGTTTTGTCATCTTCCAATAGCTGTACAACGCAATCCGCGAATGCCTGGGCATTATCCGCAACGAGAATATCGGTTCCCTCACGCAACGCAAGCCCTTCCTTGCCGAGGGTCGTTGAAACAACGGGGCGGCCCAGGGCCATGGCTTCCAGAATCTTCAGCCGCGATCCGCCACCACTGCGCAATGGCACGACGGCAATTTTCGAGCGCGCATAGTACGGTGTTGGATCGGCGACGCGGCCGGTAATGTTTACCCCGTCCGGTTTCGCCAGGCCGGCCAGATGCTCTTTTCCTCCTGAACCTACGACATTCAATTGGCAAGCTGGTCTCCTGGCCCGGATCAGCGGCAGGATTTCCCGGCAGAAAAAACGTACGGCATCCCGGTTTGGCAGATAGCCCATTGTGCCGATAAACAGTATTTCCTCGGTACCCTCGTGCGGGGGCGGCAAAGGCATCAAGGTCGTGCAGTCGACACCGTTCTCGATGACTGCAATATCACGGTGTACCCCCAATTCATGGAGCCTTTCACGGTCGCAGTCTGAAACAGCGATAAGCTGTTGAAAACCGTTTGCCGCGGTGGCCTCCCAACCGCGCATCAACCACCATTTCAAGGCGGCCGGAATGCGACTGAAACCTGAACTCATGTCCAGCATGCTGCGGTATTGCTGCACACCAATATTGTGCAGTGAAAGCACTGTTACTCCCTTAAAATCCGGCGCAAGTGCGGCCCGGTATGGCGCCAGGAAAGTATGCTCAAACTGGACCACATCAAAATTCTGCTGCCTTGTCAGTTCGGTTATTCTTTGCGCCAGTTCAGGGTAAAAATACGGTGCTGTAGCAATTGGCCGCCGCTGGCCCAAAGCACTCACCGCCGCAGCCAGCGTCCCCAGCTTGCCCCGGTTAGCGACGACTCCATCGACATGCTGACAATACGTTTCAAGTTCCTTCGCGTGTCGCAGTTCATCTTTGAATTCGAGCAGGGAAAGCACCCAAACCCGATGGTGTTCCGCGACGCGTTTGAGCAAATTAAAGTCTCGTAATCGCGCACCGCTTTCAGGCGGCACGGGCAGACCAAAAGTTACATAAAGTATGTTCAATAAAATGCTTACCCTACCTTAAATGAAGCATATCAGCTCAAGGAAAACGGCAATGTCTACATTTTCAGTACCTGGGGAATGAGTTGCTGGTAACGGTCGATGAATGTCTCAAGGGCGAGACGGGCCCTGGAGAGATGGTCTTCGGTCATTGGCAGTGACAGGAACAGGTCGCCGCGGCTGCACAGAAGCACACCCTCCAGCAGCAACTCCATATGCAGCAGGGGCCGCATGGCCCGGCAGCCGGCGCTGATGTCCGACGTTTTCATGGTCGGCACCCTGGAGAAATGAATAGCGATGATCGAGCCCATGCCGTTGGCATGCATTGGAATGTCGCGTGCCGCAAAGAGATCGTTGAGGGACAGGCGGAAGGCCTCCGACCATTCGAAGAACTCCTGCGCGCGCTCAGGAGTATAGATCTTGCCCATCGCGGCACAGCCGGCCGCCATCGAGAAGACGTCGTTATTGAACGTCCCGGCGTGGTTCCAGCGGCCCGGCAGCTTGGGGTTGTAATGCTGCATGACTTCGGCGCTGCCACCGAAGGCGCCGATCGGGTGACCGCCGCCGATGAATTTGCCCAGGGTGGTCAGATCGGGCTTGTAACCCAGGATGCCGTGGCAGCCATGCGGACCGATCCGGGCCGTCTTGACCTCGTCGAAGATCAGCAGTGCCCCGACTTTCGACGTCATTCGTCTCAGCATTTCCATGAATTCCCGGTTTCCGGGAATGTTCCCTCCTGCTCCGAGGATGGGCTCGACGATGACGGCTGCCAATTCGTCCCCGTTGCGGCGAATCAATTCTTCAGTACCCTCGACATCGTTGTAATCCGCGAGTACGAAATCGAAAGGCAGGTTGAGGGCACAGGGCCCGTCCGGGAACTTGATCACGCCGCCGTGGTAGGAACCATTGAACGCCAAATATTTGGTTCGTCCGGTCAGCATCCGGGCGGTCGTCATGGCCCAGATGTTGGCCTCGGTCCCCGAGTTGCAAAACCGGATCTGGTCGATGCCGGGAAACCGCTCGCACAGGAGATCCGCCAGCTTGCGCTCGTGCTTGGTCGGAGCCCCCATCGCGTAACCGTGGGCCAGCGCCCGGTTGATGGTTGACGTGATGGTGTCGTTGGAGTGACCGAACAGACCGGCCGAGTACTCGCCGACGAAATCCACGTAGCGGTGGCCGTCCACGTCGACCAGTTCGGCTTCTTCGCCCTCTGCCATGGTCAGCGGGAACGGATCGAAATGGAGCACGGTGCGGGTATTTCCACCGGGCAGGGAATCCTCGGCAGCCTTGTCGGCGGCCAGGCTGAGGGGGTTGGCGGACTGGTAACGCGCGCGGGCGTCTTCAATAGCTCGAGTCAACGCTTCCATGGTTTACTCCTTTTCAGACTTTTTCCAGGACGACGGCAATGCCTTGCCCGACGCCGATACACATGGCGCAAAGGGCCATCTTCCCTTCACCCCGGTGTAATTGGTCCACGGCCGAAACCGCCAGCCGTGCTCCGCTCATGCCCAACGGGTGGCCCAGTGCGATGGCTCCCCCGCGGGTATTGATCCTGGGATCGTCATCGGCCAGGCCCAGTTGCCGGGTGCAAGCCAGCGCCTGGGCCGAAAAGGCTTCATTGAGTTCAATCACGTCAAATTCATCCAGGCTCATCTGCAGGCGTTTCAGCAATTTTTGGGTCGCCGGTACCGGCCCGATTCCCATGATCCTGGGAGGAACTCCTGCCACCGCCATTCCCAGAATGCGAACCCTGGGCTCCAACCCGTGACGTGCTGCACCAGCTTCAGAAGCCAGCAACAGTGCAGCGGCGCCATCGTTGATGCCGGAAGCATTCCCTGCTGTCACCGTGCCATTCGGAAACAGCGGCCGCAACTGGGCCAGTTTTTCCAGCGAGGTGTTGCGGGGATGCTCGTCCGTATCCACAATCAGCGGGTCTTTTTTGCGTTGCGGGACGCTGACAGCGCAAATCTCAGCGGCCAGTCGGCCATCCTGTTGCGCCGCTGCGGCCTTTGACTGACTCCAGAAGGCAAATTTGTCCTGGTCTTCGCGGCTGATGGACAGGTCTTCGGCCAGGTTTTCCGCCGTTCTCGGCATTACGTCTGTACCATACTGCTCAGTCAGCTTTTTGTTGATAAACCGCCACCCCATGGTGGTGTCGTGCATTTCCTGGGTTCGTCCAAAGGCGCTTTCCGCCTTGCCGATTACAAAAGGTGAGCGCGACATGCTTTCGACGCCCCCGGCAATCATCAGGTCGCCTTCACCGGCTTTGATCGCAGTGGCAACACTGCCGACAGCGTTAAGACCGGAACCGCACAAGCGGTTGATGGTGCAAGCCGGTACTTCCAGCGGCAAGCCGGCCAGCAGACTGCTCATGCGTCCCACGTTGCGGTTGTCTTCCCCCGCCTGGTTGGCACAGCCCAGCATCACATCGTCCAGCGCAGCCCAGTCAACACCGGGGTTTCGCTCCATCAGGGCGGTGATCGGAATAGCCGCCAGGTCATCGGTCCGAACGGTGGAAAGGCCGCCAGCGTATCGTCCTACAGGTGTGCGAATGCCATCACAAATGAAAACATCGGTCATGTTATTTATCCTGTTCCGCCGGCAGAATTGGCGCGCCGGTTTTCGCTTCAACTTCCTCGAAAGTGACTCCTGGTGCGAGTTCGACCACGCGGAAACCATCCGGCGTGACGTCAACCACGGCCAGATCGGTATAGATGCGCGACACCACGCCGGGGCCGGTCAGCGGATAGCTGCATCGTTCGACCAGTTTCGGCTCACCGGTTTTAGTCGTGTGCTGGGTGATCACGTAAATATTTTTTACGCCCTGGACCAGGTCCATGGCGCCACCGACTGCAGGAATCGCACCCGGCGCACCGGTTGACCAGTTGGCGATATCGCCATTGGCCGCCACCTGCATGGTGCCAAGCACGCACACATCGATATGCCCGCCACGAATCATGCTGAAGCTGTCGGCGTGGTGGAAATAGGACGCACCGGGAACCGCCGTGACGTACTTCTTGCCGGCGTTCATCAGATCGAGGTCACGTTCGTCCTCAGCCGGTGGCGGCCCCATGCCCAGCAGACCATTCTCGGTGTGGTAGATAAATTCGCGGCCTTCCGGCACGAATTTCGCGACCAGCTCGGGAATCCCGATACCAAGATTTACGTAGGAGCCGTCGGGGATGTCCTGGGCGGCCCGCGCGGCCATTTGTTCTCTGTTCCAACCGGTACTCATAGGTAGCTCCTCCCTGCGTCGATCAGGGTATCTTCATGGACAGGTTCGCGTACCTCTACAACACGGTCGACAAAAATGCCTGGCGTAATGACATGCTCGGGATCGATTTCACCCAGGGCCACCAGTTTTCCCGTCTGTACGACGGTTGTGGTCGCGGCCATGC
>Ga0265309_10000169_pt1 | contig 23870 bp, 17 predicted proteins | sample Helome_FD_192492 | JGI IMG/M metagenome (GOLD analysis project Ga0265309, IMG submission 192492) | Marine sediment microbial communities from subtidal zone of North Sea - Hel_20160524 (Illumina Assembly) | ecosystem: Environmental > Aquatic > Marine > Subtidal zone > Sediment ...
GGGCCGAAACTGCGTGATCGTAGCTGGAAGGCGAAAGACGTGCTCGGTAAACAGCTATTCTTCAAGTACAAGCGCCTCGAATTCTGGCGACCCAAAAAACGCAACTTCTAGTCATTCTCCGAATTCCCAATCGCCCTTAGCGTTATCCCGGTCATCCCCGTCATCCCAGCGCACGCGGAGATCTCGTAACGAATCATTATTGCGCTCCCCGTTCGGTCAGCGGAGCGTGACTCGCGCAGGCACGACAACGATTCCCGGTCAGGCAAAAAAAAGGGCCCCCGAGGGAGCCCTTTAGGTACAGCTTTACGAATCGTCCAGATTAGATGATGTCGTATTTCAGAACTGCCATTATAGCGGTACGATCGTCATCAGAGTCATCGGTATCGTTGTCGATATAGTTGAACTCGTAGTACGCAGTAGTCTTACGACCCAGGTTTTGGGTGTAGCCAAGCGTAGTACTGATGCGGTCTCTGTCGTCGTCATATCTTTGAAAGATATCGTCAGCATCATCGACACCGAAGTTAGCGTTGGAGTCTTTATCGATGAACTCGGCTTCGACGTGAAGGTAGAAGTTGTTATAAGCGATATCAGCCAGGGCGCTGGTGTCGTCGTCCTGAGCCTGGAAGCCAAAACCCATGGAGAAGTCACCCAGCATGATGCCGGTCAGTGCTACACCGAATACGTCTTTGTCGCTGTTGTTACCGATTAGCGGACCTTCAATTTGATCTGTATTGGTGGCGTTGTTGTCATCGCCCTGAGTACCTTGCATTGCGACACCCAGAACCATGTCATTGCCGAAGGTATAGCTTGCACCGATTTCATAGTAGTCAGGATTATTTTCTTCCGACTCTCTCCCAAAGTATGCAGTGGCGCCGAATGCGAAATTGTCAGCGCTACCGGCATAGGTAAGCGCGTTATCGGTACGACTAACATAGGCAACCATGGCGTAACCAGAATGCCACCAGGGGTTATCATTCGGGCCAACCACGAAGTTGTAGAAGGTGTTATAAGTCTTGCCGAGAAGTACGCTACCCCAGTCGCCTTTCAGACCGACATAGCGATGACGTATAGAGAAGTCATTTTCATCAACGTCCCACTCGTAGCGACCGAAACCGGTCATGCCGTTGCCGAGATCAGTCTCGCCTCTGGCGCCGAAACGTGATGAAAAGCTCTTCACTTCCCCATCGCTGGTGCTACCTGTGGTTGAGCCATCATCTGTATCAGCGCTTTCAACAGTCCAGATACCAACGCGAGCGGATGCGTATATTTCGTCTGCACCAGCTTGTACTGCTACGGGAGCAGCTACAGTGCCGGCGACAGCCATTGCAATTGCAGTTGTTTTAAATTTCATGAGTTAATTACCCTTAAGTCAGTTATATATATTGTGCTTAGGATATAAACCATCTCGATTCGGGATAAACACCTACTGGCCCGGTCGGATTGCTTATGGACACGAATAATAGTCATTTTTGAGACAATAGCAACCGAATTTTTAGAAAAAAACAACAAAATCGATATTTGTTGCAAAAATGTAACAGAAATTAACCATTTTCTTCAGGTTCTTTTCAAATACCCCTGCTAATTAATTGATTTTGATAATGTTTCCAAACGTTGTTTTCTTCCCAACAATTTCCTGTATTATCGCGACCCTCAACAATCAGTTCGACTTATGGCGCAGTTCTTTGAAATTCACCCGGATAATCCGCAGCGACGATTGATCGAACAGGCGGTATCGATCATCGATCGTGGCGGACTGGTGATCTATCCCACCGATTCGAGCTATGCGCTCGGTTGTCATATCGGCGATAAGGCGGCGATGGAACGGATCCAGCGCATCCGGCGCACCGACAACAAACACCACTTCACCCTGGTGTGCAGCGACCTGTCTGAAATCGGCACCTACGCCAAGGTGAGCAATTCGGATTACCGCCTGATGAAAACCCTTACCCCGGGCCCCTATACCTTTCTGCTTAAAGCGACTTCGCAGGTGCCACGCCGCCTGATGAACCCGAAACGCAAGACCATCGGCGTACGCGTGCCGGACAACAACATCGTGCATGCACTGTTGCTGGAACTCGGGCAGCCGATCATGAGCAGCACGCTGATTCCCCCGGGAAAGCAGCAGGCGCTTGACGATGCGGTCGAAATACGCGAGGTTTTCGAGCGCGAAGTCGATCTCATTATCGATGGTGGCTTTTGCGGCGTCGAACCGACCACGGTCATTAGCCTGATCGATGGTCACCCCGAGATTCTCCGTCATGGGCGCGGCGACGTTACATTTCTGGAGTGATACCCCTTCCCGGGCTTGTCTTCACTGACGGTGGCTACCTCGGGGCTAAGTCCGCAAAAGGCGCTCCCAAACGGCAGAAAGCGCCGTTTGGTACATCCGTGTAATCGCTTGGAACTCGGCGTCCTGCCTCGTTACACTTTTGCGGACTTAGCCCCGAGGTAGCCTTACGACACCAACGAATCTGCGACCTGTTGTTTATTCCGGACTGTTGTGCGCTTGCGCGTGGATGACTCAAATCGTCACCGTAATTGCAGTTCATGCGGGATGAAATATTAAACCTTGGTCTGACGCGCTGCTTGTTAGTATAATTCGGCGCTGGGCCACCATCACTTTCTCTGGATCATCATTATTGAACACCATTAGTCAAAACAACCGCGTGCTGTCGGGCATGCGTCCTACCGGGTTGTTGCATTTAGGCCACTATCACGGCGTATTAAAAAACTGGATCGAGTTACAGCACAGTTACGAGTGCTTTTACTTCGTTGCCGACTGGCATGCGCTTACCACGCATTACGAAGATCCGTCGATCATCGCCGAAAGTACCCGCGATATGGTGATCGACTGGCTGGCCGCCGGCGTCAACCCGGGCAATGCGACCCTGTTCGTGCAGTCGCGCATCCCTGAGCATGCCGAGCTGCACACGCTGTTGTCGATGATTACGCCGCTGGGCTGGCTCGAACGCGTGCCGAGTTTCAAGGATCAGCAGGATAAAATTAAAGACAGGGATCTTGCCACCTACGGTTTTCTGGGATACCCGCTACTGCAGAGTGCGGATATCCTCATGTACAAGGCGGCCTTCGTGCCGGTGGGCGAAGACCAGGTCGCCCATGTCGAATTGACCCGTGAAGTTGCGCGGCGCTTTAATCATTTTTATGGCCGCGAACCTGATTTCGAAGCCAAGGCGATTGCCGCGATCAAAAAAATGGGCAGAAAAAACGCGAAGCTTTACGAAGACGCGCGCAAGCGTTACCAGGAGCAGGGCGACACCGAGGGTTTGTCGATCGGTCGGGCATTACTCGAATCGCAACAAAATATCAGCTTGAGTGACCGCGAGAGGCTGCTTGGTTATCTCGATGGCCAGGGACGAATCATTCTACCCGAACCGCAATCCCTGCTCACGGTGTCTTCGAAGATGCCCGGAGTCGATGGGCAGAAAATGTCCAAGTCCTATAATAATACGATCGCTTTACGTGAAGACCCCGACAGCGTCGTGAAGAAAATCAAAACCATGCCTACCGATCCGGCGCGCGTCCGCCGCACCGATCCGGGTGATCCGGACAAGTGCCCGGTATGGGAGTTTCATCAGGTGTATACCGCTGAGGACACCAGGAAAATGCTGGCGGAAGGCTGCCGCACCGCCGGGATCGGCTGTATCGACTGCAAACAATACATCGTCGATTCGATCCTCGACGAATTGAAACCGATACAACAGCGCGTCAAGGAATACATGAAAGACCTCTCCGGGGTGGACGGCATCATCAATGAAGGTTGCGAGTACGCCCGCGACGTGGCGCAGGACACGATCGAAGAAGTGCGCAAAGTGATGGGTTTAACCGGGCGTTGGTAATGGAAAAAGTGTTCGCCGACAACGCTTCCAACCAGTCTGAAATGCCATTCGCACTGGTACAGGGCGAACCCCTGACAATGATTCCGCAGGATTTGTATATCCCGCCCGACGCTTTGCTGGTTTTCCTCGAAGCCTTCGAGGGACCGCTTGATCTATTGCTCTACCTGATCAAGCGGCAGAACCTCGATATCCTCAATATTCCGATTGCGGCGATCACCAGGCAATACATGGAGTACATCCACCTGATGGATCATCTCGAACTCGAGCTTGCCGCCGAGTATCTGGTGATGGCGTCGATGCTGGCCGAGATCAAATCACGCATGTTGCTGCCGCGACCCACCGAATCCCAGGATGAAGATGATCCGCGCGCCGAACTGGTGCGTCGCCTGCAGGAATACGAACAGTTCAAACAGGCCGCGGAAGACCTCGATGCACTCGACAGGCTGGAACGCGACACTTACCTGACCAATATCGATATCCCCAAGTTCAAGGTCAAACTGACCTTGCCAACGGTCGATCTGAACGATCTGATGAGCGCGTTTCGCGACGTGGTCAATCGTGCCGAGCAGTTTGCCAGCCATCATGTCGATCGCGAGCCGCTATCGGTGCGCGAACGCATGGTGATCGTGCTGGAGCGCATATCGGCCGAAGATTTCACCAGTTTCACCGATTTTTTCAATCCTGCCGAAGGGCGTATGGGGGTCGTCGTCAGTTTTATCGCCATTCTCGAACTGCTTAAGGAATCGCTGATCGAACTGGTGCAGACCGAGCCCTATGCGCCGATATACGTCAAAGCCAAGTCATAAAATATGGAAATCGATAAACTCAAATCTATCCTCGAAGCGCTGTTTTCCGCCGCCGATAAACCGCTTTCGGTAAACCAGCTGTTCGAGCTGTTCGTCGGCGATATCGAACAGCCGGGCAAGGATCAAATCCGCCAGGCGATCCAGCAACTGGTCGAAAAATACGCGGACAGCGGTTTCGAGTTGAAGCAGGTTGCTTCGGGATTTCGCTTCCAGGTCAAATCCGACTTTGAAACCTGGGTGGTTCGACTGTGGGAGCAGAAGCCGCCGCGTTATTCGCGCGCGTTGCTCGAAACCCTGGCGCTGATCGCTTATCGGCAACCGATCACGCGCGGCGAAATCGAGGACATCCGCGGCGTCAGTGTCAGCACCAGTATCATCAATACCCTGCAGGAACGCGACTGGATCAAATCGCTGGGGCATAAGGAAGTACCGGGCCGACCCACGCTGTATGGCACCACTAGTGGATTTCTCGATTACTTCAATTTGAAATCCCTCAACGAGCTGCCGACGCTGGCCGAAATCCGCGATATCGATCGCTTCAATCCCGAACTGGCGCTGCTGCTGGCGGATAGTAAAATTGCCGGCGAGCCTGAAACTGCCGAGTCGCCAGGCGCCCTCGAAAAAAACGAGGCGCCAGCTGATTAGCATCTATACTCAGGTAGATGCGCAACCTGCTGAATTTAATCCTGATCTGCACCCTGCTGAGCGCCTGTAGCGAGCAAAAACAGGCACTCGACACCTGGGTGCATGCCGATACCGGATCCTACGGTGCGGCCATCAGCCCCAACGGCAAACATTTACTCACCGGCGAAATCGGCGGTTTCGCCCGTGTCTGGGATTTGCAAACCAACCAGGTCAAATACAGCCTGCAGCACGAAGAGGGCAGTGCGGGCGGTGTCGTCTCGGCGGCGTTTTCCGCGTCGGGCGACGTACTGGTAACGGTGGAACAGAATTCAATCGCGCGCTGGGCGGTCAAATCCGGTCGTCTCATCGGTTACTGGTCCTGGCCGAATTTGACCGATGTCGCGGTGTCGGCAGACGGGCGTTACGCCCTCATCGGCAGCAAGGACAACCAGGCTGTCTACTTTGACATGGTCAATGGCAAGATGCGCTACGTGTTTCCGCATCATGAGAAGGTGACCAGCGTGGCGCTGTCCAAAGATGGACGTTTCGCGTTAACCGGCGCCGATGACTGGCATGCCAGTCTGTGGGACCTCAGTACCGGCGAACATCTGTGGTCGAAGAATTTAAAATACAAGATTGCGCTAGTGGCGCTGTCCGACGATGGTGAGTTTGCGCTCGCCAACGCCTATATCGGTGATGCTCATATTTATGCCACCCGCGGTAAGGGTAGCCTGGTGTCGCGCCTCGATGAAATCAAGATGACCCTGGTGTCGGCGGATTTTTCCGATGATAGTCGTCTTCTCGCGTCGGGCCGGGCGGCCAAGGCAATCGATATCTGGGAAGTGAGCAGTGGCAAACAGCGCGAAACCTGGGAACCAAAGGTCAAGTACAAGGTGCGGCCGGACTCGGCCACCATCCTCGATCTCAAACTCGATGCCAACGCAAAAACACTGATTTCCGAATCATCCACCGGCATCGGCCAACGCTGGGCGATCAACTAACCCCCCGACAGGATTCAGACCAGCGTAACCTGAACCCAACCCCCATTTATCTGTCATCCCCGCGCTAATTTTGTCATCCCGAGGTCGAGTCGCGGGATGACACTGGAGCAACAGGGCAGCAACTCAGACCTTCGGTCGCAACAGGTGGATATCGTTAAATATGCTGGCCGCCTCGTTTAAATCATCCCCGATCGGGTTGCTGTAATCGAACGCAATTTCAGTCATCTGCTCTTTTAGTTTAACGAAAAGGTCAAGCAGCTCAGGATCGAAATGCAAACCGCGACCCTCCTGCATCAGCAGTATCGCTTTATCCGTCGGCATTTCATCCTTGTAAACCCGCCGGTGAATCAGCGCATCGAAAACATCGACGATGGCAACAATTCTTGCACTGATCGGAATTTTTTCGCCGGCAAGGCCATAAGGGTAACCGCTGCCATCCCATTTTTCATGATGACCCAGGCAGATATCGCGAGCCATCTGCACCAGCGGTGAATCCGAGTTGGAAAGGATTCTGGCGCCAATTTCCGGATGCAGCTTCATAATATCAAACTCGCTTTCGGTCAATTGTCCGGGCTTCTTCAGGATGTGGTCCGGAATACCGATCTTACCGATATCGTGCATGGGGGCCGCGATGCGGATCTCCTCGGCATCGGCATCGTTCCAGCCAAGGTGTTTGGCGATGAGTTCGCTATAAAGCCCGAGGCGCCTGATGTGAGAACCAGTTTCGCCATCATCCCGGCTATCGGCGGCGCAGACCAGTCGCAAGGCTATCTCTTCTTCGCGCGCCCTGATTTCCAGGGTCTGTTTGCGGACTTCCTTTTCGAGGACCTGGTTCATCAACACGCCCTCACGCCCAATTTGCAGGAAACTCTGATTGAGGTGATAACCTTCGTCCAGAACTTCCAGGAACAGGAGATTATTGCCCTTCCAGTTGAGCGCGATCGCTTCGAGCGCGACTTCACTGCCACGATCATCCTCGATCCAGGGCCCCGAGCGAATCCGACGCGGATTGCCCGCATCCTTCCAGATTTCGCGGGCATCCACCAGGAAGTTTTCGACGAAGGGAAATTTGCGCTGCGGATACAGTGACTGCGACGTTTCCGTCGATTCGGGATAAATGCTGCGGAAGCGATCCGACACCGGTTCGAGGCGCGCAAATGAACCATCTTCATTTGCTACCAGAGCCATCATATTGAGGCTTTCGAAAAAATCGAATTGCGTGTGTGGCTCACCATCCGGCACAAAATCCGTGCTCTGTTGCATGCGCTGCTTCAACAGCCGCAACTCGTTGCCGGATTGACGGGCACTCGATTCCCATTCGCGATCGCTGGTTTTGTCGACCAGGATGATCCAGGTCTGATCCTGGTCATCGAACAGGTGAACGTCGATAATATTGCCGGCATTCGTCTCCCAGGACTCGATATATTCATAATCCCGGGACATCGGCAGGTAGCCACTGAGAAATAGTGCATCGTCCAGGATAACCTGACCCGGTTTCCAGGCCGGCATACCCAGCGACGACAGTTCACCACCGTGGTTCAGCAGTTGCCCCTGGTCATCGATGGCAAAGTAAGCAAAGTTGTTCGATTGCAGGGTTACCTGCAATATCTTGTCGACGACTGTTTCGGGGTAACCGGCTTTGAAGATCATGATGAATTCATCGCCAGTAGCCTGGTCGCCAGTGCTCGAAAGGCGGCCTCGACATTGCTGTCGTCCCGGGCGCTGGTTTCAAGCACTTGCCACCCGTCTTCACGCAGTTGTTCGAATTGTGCGGTGTCTATGGTCCACTGATCGCGCAGGTCAGATTTATTGATGACCAGGATAAGCGGCACCTGCCCGACCTCTGCGAACAGTCGGTCTCTTAACTGGAATGCGATATCCAGCGTTTCCGCACGCGTACCATCGGCGACCAGCACGCCACCTGACGACCCGCGCAGGTAAGAATCGCGCACATTGATAAATTCATCTTCGCCGGCCAGGTCCCAGAGAATCATCTCCAGGGTCTTATCGCCCAGATGCAAACTTTTCTGGTCGATCTTGACCCCGAGCGTGGTCTGGTACTTTTCGCTGAAAATACTGTGTACATAGCGCTGCACCAGCGAGGTTTTCCCTACCGCAAAAGCGCCCAGCATGCAGACCTTGAATTTGCTCATGAAACTTCCTGAATCACTCGACTATGACCTCGAAACCGACCCTGCGGTTGAAACGTTTCTCGGTCTCGCTGGTTTCAGCCTTGACCGGACTTTCGAGGCCCTTGATTGCGATATAGCGAGGATCAATCCCCGCGTTAAACAATGCCTGGACCACGTAATCGGCGCGTTCGACACTGAGGAAAACGTTATCCTCGAAACTGCCAACGGAATCCGAATAGCCTCTCACTCCAATTAGCACGTTTCTCGACAGTTTGTTGGCGAGGTCGATGATATTTTTAGCTAGCGCTGACAGTTTGGGCGCATCGATGGAGTCGAAATCGAAAGAGGTTGCGACATCGAAAAACACGACCTGTTTCTCAAGCTCGGCGATCTTGCTGACCAGCGCGACCTCTGTCAGGTTGACCAGGGCGCGAGTGTCGATGGCGCTGATTTCCGAATACTGCTGTCGGACCATGGCCAACGAATTGATCCAGTCCTGGTCGGCAGCCCCCTCGACATAAACCAGGCCATCTTCCAGCGTTATCGAAACGCCGGATGGGGGTTTCAGCATCGCGGTCGTAAATCGCGTTTTCAGGGTACTGTCATCCACCGATTCGATGCCCGCAATCTGTGGCAGCGTCGCGTTCAATCTTTCACGCCAGGAGAGGTCGGCGACGCCCTCGATCACGAGATGGCCCCGTTCGAACTTCAACACAACTCCCTCAGGGGGGGCGAGAATCTTGCGCGCCCGCTGTTCGACAAACTCGGGCAATAACGATTGATAAGGTTCGAATCGGTGCTCGACTTCACCCGTCAATAGCGACTGCTCGCCTATGGAATCCGGCAGCGAAGACAGCGGGTCTCGCAGGCCGTGGACAACCAGGACACCATCTCGCTCCATAGCTCCAGTGATGACATAACCGGGGAGGGCGCCAAGCCGGTCGACATACTCTTGCTGTTGCCACGATCGCTGCAGTTCACTCGCGACCCAGTAAATCGGCAGGAGCAACAACAGCAATATTGTTAGAATGATTCTGGCAGAAATACCTTTCGAGCCGGACTGGTACTGAGCCTGCATGCATTCATCCAGCAAGTCCTGCCGGTCTTCGAACGGCAGGGTATCTCCCATAAAACCAGCGAGTACCTCACCAAGTTCGGTTTGAACCTGTTCCAGGGTTTGCTGCATGGTCGTGCGCAGACTGTTCGGCGCCTCACCGCGTATAGCAACTGCCAGAATTGCATCGGGGCCCGGCTCGATCCAGATTGAAATCTCACCAACTTCGATACTATCCAGGGTCCGGTTCGCTTCGACTTCGAAGGAATCGCCGACGAAGTCGTTGATGGCGCTGAGCATCGATGACACCAGGTCGGGGTTCTGGTTGTTGACATCGTCGCGACCGAGATGGGTAAGCAATAGACCGGTTTCGCGATGAATCAGGAATACCTGCTCAACCTGGTAAACCAGTCCATGCAACAGGGCAATCTGCGCAAAGGGTATCCCGGTTCGGAATGATTCCAGTCGCCATTTGAAGCCCTGCCAGGAAAGACTTTGCTCCAGTGTTCGATTGAGCGATTGCAGCATCTGGCGAATGGTTTCCTTGATCGCCTTTCTGATCGCCGGACCGATAACCGGGAAAAGTGCATCGGCAAACTTGTTGATATCCTTTTTAATCGACAGGCGAACGATTTCCTCCACGGTCGGCACCATCGCTTCGGACAATTCCGCTCCATGCTGCGAACTCTTGAGCATCGCCTGCGGAAGAATCTCGCCGACTTCGGAGGAGAAGCTTTCGGGCGACTCCAGGCGCTCACGCAACTGCTCGATCTGCTGCAGCTCCGAGCCCATTAACAGGCGTCGCAACTCTTCGAAGTCGTGGTTATCTTCGTGCCCGTTATCTTTCATGATCGCGTTGTGAGCAGTGTCGAACTGTTACTTGTCCGAATCCCCCGGATTGATCTGTAGTGCAAGCGCGTTCAATACTTCCGACAGCACCTGTTTATCAACCTTGGCCGCGGATAGTGCTTCGCGCTGATCATCCATGCGGTCGCGCGTTTCACTGATCTGTTTAGTTAGTTCGTTACTGAAATCCTGGGTCTGTTTCAGGATTTTCTGATTGGTATCACGCGAAGTCTTGTCGAGTGACTTGATCACGTCGGCAACTCTTTTGTCGATCTGTTTGGCCTGCTGCTTGATGTTGCCGTCGAGTTCGTCAACGTCGTCAATGCGGGACTTTTCCTCACCCGATAATTTTGATCCCAGTATCTCGATTTCACTTTCGATATATGTCTTCAGCGATTCGATTTGGAGGGCGTTTTCGTTGCGTATTGCGGCAAGGTCATTGGTCAGACTTTTCTCGAGACTGGCAAAACGTTTGTCGACATCGCGCATCTGGTTGCCAAACAGTATGTCCCTAATTTTATCGACATTGTCTGCTTCAGTCGTTTCACCTATGACACCATTTGAGTTTGACTTGGAGTTTTTCTTATCCATGGCTTTCTTTGGGTTGTGTTGGTTCCGGCAATAATAGCCCATTGACCTTGATAGTCCATACAAGACCGAAAATTTGTGAACCAGTCGAAAGTACTGATAAAGCGTTAAATCCGGACTCGATAACCGATCAGCTAAATCCTCGGCACCACCCAGTCACTTTAAAAACAGATTTCGAAGTGCCCCGGCTCGGTCACCATCCTCGACCTCAAACTCGATACTAACCCAAAACACTGATCTCCGAGTCCTCCACCGGCATCAGCCAACGCTGGGCCATCAACCAACCAGGCTTTGATCTCACGGCTTAGAGCGGCTCGGCTCGAGCATCCTGCTGCGCGCGCCGGCGTACATCTCTATACGCGACCAAGGTATCCAGTGGAAGCATAGGGTATTAAGTGTCATTCCCGCTTTCGCGGGCTTTAATCCGACGTAGCTGTATAATCCCCGGATGGAAAGAATACAGAAATTTCTCGCCAATCAGGGTGTCGGCTCGCGGCGCCAGATCGACGCGATGTTGCAGCAGGGACGCATCAGCGTCAATGGCAAGACCGCGAAACCGGGCGATCAGATTGATGGCCGGGAGAAAATCGCCATCGATGGCAAACTGCTGCGCCTGCAGCGTCAGGTTGCCCGGCCGAAGATCCTGCTCTACCACAAGCCGATAGGCCAGGTTTGCACCCGCTCGGATCCGGAGGGTCGCGATGACGTATATCAGCATTTGCCCCACCTTAACCAGGGACGCTGGGTCAGCATCGGGCGGCTGGACATCAATACTAGTGGACTGTTGCTATTTACCAATGATGGCGAACTGGCAAACCGCCTAATGCACCCCTCCTACGAAGTGGAACGTGAGTACGCGGTGCGTGTGCATGGCGCCGTAAGCCAGGAAATGCTACAGCAGTTGCGCGATGGCGTGCAGCTCGACGATGGTCCGGCACATTTCGATCAAATTCTCGATTCGGGTGGCAGCGGCAGTAATCACTGGTATCACGTGGTGTTAAAGGAAGGTCGTAATCGTGAGGTAAGGCGTTTGTGGGAGGCGGTCGGTGTCGAGGTAAGCCGCCTGGTGCGGGTGCGTTATGATCAGTTCAAACTGCCCAAGTGGCTGAAACCGGGCAAGAACCGATTTCTAGATGACGATGTAGTGACACGGGTTTATCAGCGGCTCGGCCTCGGCAAGGATAAGCAGTTAGCCCCACGCGCAAAGCGTCAGCGTCACCGAGCCTGATGGGATCGAGTAAAATTTCCAGGCTTTGCCAATCGGTGCTACCCGCCGAGTTTGAACAGGTCAGACGCCAGGCACCTGGCCTGCAGCACTTCCTTGAGGAGAATTTGCCCGAAGCCGTCAGGCAGTCGGTAACCGTGTTGACGATTAATCAAAACGAAATTGTGATCGCTGCAAATAGCCCTATGGTGGCAAATTATCTGCGCTTGCACAGTAAGGAATTACAGCAGCAGTTGCGTGAAACATTTAATTTTGAGCAAGCCCTCAAGTTTCGTACCGTACCGGATTCCCTGTTAAAAATTGAGCAGCACGAACACCTGCGTCCACCGCGGCAGGTGAGTGCCGAGTCGGTCGAGGCGATCAAGAGCAACGCGCAATGGATCGAAGATGAGGACTTGAAGGCGGCATTACTGGCGTTAGCGGAGACGTTGAAAACTGACTAGCGGTTTGTGGGGTGGTCGCTTTTCAGCTCGCATTCAGAGGGGTCTATAATCACCACCGTTCGCAAAATGCTGCCTCGCGTTGCTGAGTTTCCGGCAGCAGTTGATCCGGTGGTGTCGAAAAAACGCATATCGTTAACGGATATTCAATATCTATCCGAACGCAGCCCGATCGAAACCTGTCATGGATGCACCAGAGAAACCGTTGAGGTCGTTGGCTGACAGGTCGGAAATTCAGGTCGACACTTAGACACTCGGGCGCTGAAACGGCAGCGGGTCGACACCAAACTTACCAGTGGGCCTTGACAAAAAAAGTGTTTGTTCTTCATTTTATAGCCACTCCTGCAAACCTCCAAAAAAAGCCACCTCGATTGAGGTGGCCTGCTTTAATTTTGGACCGGTGTATCTGCAGCTTCATCTGTAAATCGTTCAGATAACGGACCTGCGACGACTGATATAGACCAGGCCGAGGATCCCGATCCCAAATAATATGAGGCCTGAAGGTTCGGGAACGCTGGTTGCACAGTCGCCCTGGCTGATCGCGAAATTACCGACACCCCAGATGAACGTAGGATCTACCGTAATCGATTTGATGGCGGAACAGCTGGAGCTATCTGAATATACGCCAAATCCTGGTGCGCTGGAATTGCCGAAGCCACTAAAGGTTGTCTTGTCGATCACAGATCCGTCATAGGCCTCAGCTTGCAACCAGCCCGATGAACGCCGGTTGGCACCGACATTAAAAGTAAATGCATAGGTGTTGGCGGGCAGGAGCAGCGTAATCCAGTGTTCGGAAGTCGTGAATATGTTGTAATCGCCGGCGCTTGCCCACCAGTCGGTGTTTACGGCCGTGCTTCGATCCAGGTTCAGCGCGGTGCCATTTTTACGTTGGAACAGCACTTCGCCACTGATCGGGGAAGCGACACTATCGACGCTTGCGAGACCTTCAACCCGGTCGAATGCTATCAAGGTATGATCATCTATGGTAGTCGGGTTCGCTTCACCCGAATTATAGATATCCAGAATAAGTGATGCCGACGATGGTGTTGATATGCCGATTGCCGTCAACATAATCAGCGACATCATGGCAAGTCTGGTCTTGGTCATTATCATCGTTGCCTCATAATTTTGGATACAGTGATAATCCTATAGTCGCCCGCAGGAAGATGAGAGCTGGTTCACATGAGATAACAATCGTATCCGCGAACTGCTTAGACCGCGTTCCAGCGGTGGCGGACGAAGCGCATCCCGGGGTGCCTGAGTGATTCGCGCCGACATTAACTGAATGTCTATCGGCGCGAACATTAGAAAACCGGAACTATGTCAACTGGCCCGGCCGTCTCTTCGATAACAGGTTTCCATCATCAAGAGCTATCCAAGGGTCTTTTTACCCGGTATTGAAAAAATGCGAATTAAGTCGCAGTGAATTGCTGAGAACTATGTCACAACATTGAAAATTAATCTCATCAGTCAGCATATACTCCTTGCGAACAATCTGATAAAGGCAAACCCGCCGAAAGGCCGGGGCGCAAAACCAAGGGTCTAACGCGTGTATTCGTCAAGACAGCCTGGTTGCCAGAGCTGATGAAATAGTACAGAACTGGGTCGATATTATTGGATTCTGTTTTGTGCTTTTTTTTTGCACGACACTGAATCGATCGAATCCTATCTCTGATCCATCTAAGTAGCTTCAAGTCAACTAGTCCCATGGTGCCCAAACCGTTATCGGATTAAACGAGATCTGTGTAGCTCGCGCGCGCAGTCCTGATCTGACCTGGAGAAATTATGTCTGTTTCCGCTCTCAAATATTCGGGGTCGATGGCTAACAAGCTATTGGCTTACCTTTTCCTGCTGTTTTTTATGGTCGGTTGTGGATCGGTGGAAAGCGATGAAAATTCCAGATCGCAGGCCGAACCCAAACCCACTAGTCCACAGGTAACGCTTACCAGTAGTCAGGAAACCGTAGCCATGAATGGTAGTGTTACGCTGACCTGGGACAGTGCCAACGTCAGTAGCTGCGCCTCTTCGAACAACTGGTCTGGAAGCAATGCGATAAAGGGCTCACGGACAATAAGCGGTTTGACCTCTGACAAGGTTTTCAGCCTGTCCTGTATCGGTGTCGGGGGCACCGCTACTGTCGAGGCCAGTGTCAGTGTCCTCGGATCTCCAGTTCCGACGGTCACTGTATCAGCCAGCCCGGTTAACCTGACCTATAGTGGTTCGACGCAGTTGAGCTGGACCAGCAGCAACGCGAATAACTGCATGGCATCTGGAGACTGGTCAGGCAACAAGAGCACCTCGGGCTCAACAAGTTTCAGTAATCTCCTGTCGGGTAAAACTTACAACCTGACCTGCACCGGGCCCGGCGGCAGCGCGAGTGATTCCGTTAGAATTACGGTCGCCGGACCAGTGGCCTCATCGGTCAACCTGACGGCCAGCCCATCAAGCCTGCCTTTCAATGGCGCTTCCACCTTGAGCTGGAGTAGCAACAATGCCACTGGCTGTGCGGCCTCGGGGGATTGGTCGGGAAGCAAGGCGACGTCGGGTTCGCAGACTATATCTGCGCTAACTTCGAACAGGGTATTCATCCTCTCCTGCAGTGGTCCCGGCGGCACGGCGAGCGATACAGTCAATATTACTGTGGCGGCTCCATCACCGACATTGACTCTATCAGCCAATTCGGGTGCAATTGCTCAAAACGGTTCGACCACGCTGAGCTGGAATAGCACCGACACCACGAGCTGTACCGCAAGTGGAGACTGGTCGGGCAACAAGGCTGTCTCAGGATCCCAGACAATTAGTGGATTGACTTCTGACAGTCTGTTTATGCTCACCTGCAGCGGTGCTGGTGGTTCTGTCAATGATACGGTCAGCGTCACGGTAGCCGCGTCGGCACCGACATTGTCGTTCTCGGCAAACCCCGGAAGCGTGGCACAAAACGGTTCGACCACGCTGAGCTGGAATAGCACCGATGCCACGAGCTGTACTGCAAGTGGAGACTGGTCGGGCAACAAGGCTGCCTCAGGATCCCAGACAATTAGTGGATTGACTGCTAACAGTCTGTATATGCTCACCTGCAGCGGCGCTGGTGGTTCTGTCAATGATACGGTCAGCGTCACGGTAGCGGCGCCGGCACCGACATTGTCGTTTTCGGCAAGCCCCGGAAGCGTGTCACAAAACGGTTCAACCACGCTGAGCTGGAATAGCACCGATGCCACGAGCTGTACCGCAAGTGGGGACTGGTCAGGCAACAAGGCTACCTCAGGATCCGAAAGCACCGGTTCATTGACGATCGACAGTCAATACACGCTAACCTGCACGGGCGCTGGTGGGTCCGTAAATGAGTCTGTTAATGTAACGGTTGTACTGAGCAATAACGGAACAGCATTATTGTCCTGGACACCTCCGACCGAGAATACGGATGGATCCCTATTAACTGATCTGGCCGGTTACAAGATCCGTTACGGCACATCTCCCGGCAACTATAGCGACATCGAAGTTATAAACGACCCGGGATTAACCAGTTTTATGATTGAAGATCTGGCCAGTGCCGACTGGTATTTTGTTATGACTTCGTTCAATTCTTCAGGAATAGAAAGTGGTTACTCGACAGAAGTAAATAAAACCATTCCATAGCTAATAGAATCGGGGCAGGCTGGGATTTCGGTGGGTGAAGATAAAGCGGGATTACTTCTTAACCAACGCCCACCGCTTCCTTGCTCGGTTGACATCTCTGCGACCCTCCCAGCATGACTCCGTATTGATCATCGGTAGCTATATGAAACCGGTTGGTAGCTATCACGTCAAGGTCGACCCCGCCAAAGAGCGCGATTAGTGAGAGATAATATTGGGACGTTTTGGGGAAATGTTTCGGGCAGGGTTGTTGGCGACATATCCTGGCATCACTTCCCGCAGGAGCAACTAAACCAGTTCCCACATCAGCCGCCGATGCATGTACTCCATACGTACGCCCATGGTGCGTGCGACAAGTTCGTGCACGATTGCCGTATCCCCGAGGCTCTCGGGATTTAGGTAATACAGAATCGAATCCGTGTCAGCGACCACCGAAGCAGTGCGTGTGCCGTCGAGCGTGTAACTGGTCAGCTCTCCGATCACCGAGCCGGGGGTGAATTTCATGAGCCGCTGACTAATGCCTCTGCCGGTGTCGATGGTTGCCGACAGGTGGCCCGACTCGAGCACGTAAAACCCGGTGTCGGGGTCACCCTGATGAAACAGGAAATCATCCTGCCAGCATTCGATACGAATCATAGCCTTGAGTAACCGCTCGACTTTGGTATCGTCTACTACCAGGTTTTTGAGATAATATCTAATCGGTCGTGAATCCGACTGGCTGGCGTACCTGGCCAGCAGCGTTTCTTCCATTTTTTCGATTGCATAATCCGCTGTCGGGAATACCAGCGGCTGCTCCGCTGAAATACTGACCGCATCAAGGGCCACCAGCTTGTCGCGGGTTTCCGATTCGCTGCAGGAATAAAACAACTGTATGCCGTGTCCATCGCATACCTGCTTGAGTTGCGCGAATGCATTCATCGCCGAAATATCGATACCGGTGACGCGCCGCAGGTCGAGCAGGATCAGACTATAGTGGCCGTTTTCGATGTTGTCCCTGACTGAGTCGCGCACGGTGTTCGCGGTGCCGAAAAAGAGATAACCGCGCAGTTTGTAAACCAGCGCCTCGCCGCCATAGCGTTCGAGTTGACGGTCGTCGGCCAGGGAGCGCTCGACCGAGCTGCGATGATCGATCAGTGTAAACTGATCCTGTATCGCCGGGATCATGCTGTAACGCAGCACGAATACCAGCACAGTCAATACGATGCCGATCAAAATACCCTGCATGAAGCCGAAGCTTATGACCGTTAACAGGATGATGCAGACAATGGCGTAGTCGGAAATACTGAAGTTACGCACGTTGGCATACATCCAGTCGTAAAACAGCTGCAGCGCGAACAGAAAAATGGTCGCGCCGATCAGGACTTTGGGCGTGTAGCTGATGAACCAGTCGCCGCTCACGGCAACCAGCAGGCAGACAAAGCTCGAGGCCAGCGGCATCCAGCGGCTGGTGGCGCCGAAGCCCTCGTACAAAATCGATGCTGGCGCATCGGTGTATCCTGGCGGGCAACAGATCAGGCCGCATAATATATTGCCACCGCCCATGCCTTGCATTTCGTCAGCTGCTTTCATGCGGGCCTTCAGGTTGATCGCTGTCATCGCCGACAGGTTCATCGATGCGGCAAGCATGGTCAGAAACACCACGGTGATCATTTGCGGTGCCACCGAAACCATGAAGTCGATATCGATATGTGCCAATGTCAGCGCAGCAAGCATTTCCGGAATGCCGCCTTCAGGTGTTTGTATATCGAATATCCAGCCTTGCGCGCGCAGCACCGTAATCTCGTATCCGAGCAGATATGAAACCGCGTAAAACAAAACCAGTATCGTGGTCGAGGCTACCGGTAGTGCCCAGCTGTGCTCGAAGCGATTGGTAAATATGAGCAGGAAAAATCCACCCACGAGGCACAGGGCAAGCCTGGCGAGATTATTATCGAGCGAAAGCTGATGCCAGAATTCGAGCGAAATCGGGATGTCGAGCGCGACCATGATGCCGGCGTCCAGCAGCAACCAGCCGATGCCCGCCATGAAACCGCAGATGACCGGATAGGGCAGCAACTCGAGTAGCCGTGCAAGATGATAGCGGCTGGCGAGAAAGAAACTGATAGCCACCGCGAACGATACCAGGCTCATGATCGCGAGTATGGTCGCCAGGCCACGCGGCGATGCTGCCTCGTCGCCAAAGCTTGAAATCATCAACACCGAGATCGAGCCGACAATGACCACCGCTTGCTCATCGATAGCGATCATGTGCACCGGCGCGCGACTGGTCAGCGCGACGAAAATGCTTAACAGGGCCCAGCCGCCGAGCATGATAACGAGACCCAGCGGTAAAAAGATCGTCAGCACGCCGCTAAAGACAATCGATGCGAAGGCGTAACACCACAATACCGAATCGGCGCCATCGAACACCCCCAGCGCGGCATTGGCTAGAAAGGTATTTGAATCGTACCCAGTTTTCTGGAGGGTCATCCGTTTGGCGCTCCCTGCAGCCAGTTTATTGAGGCGATCAATCCATGCCTGGACGTCCGTCTACCCTATGAAAGATCGAATACGTAGTCAAGAAATTGGAGGCAGATTTGTGAGGCTGTTCTCAGCGTCGGTATACTGATCGAATGCCGATACACCACGGTATGAGTACCCGCGAGAGCAAACCCGCCGGGAGATGTAAACAAAAACGCCGGTTAGTCAGACTAAAACCGGTGCTTTCGAAAGCGATATCTCAATCGGTAGAACCCGGGCAACACCGGCTACCGGCGCGGCCACTTTTCATAATTTATACTTTCGATTATTTGTGTGGTATACAGCCGCTGAACGAGTGAAGCGGATTCCTCATGTTCGACGATGTATTAATTCTGCTGGCGCTTTCGATAGTCAGCGTTATGCTGTTCAGGCTGGTCAACATACCCGGGGTGCTGGGGTACCTGCTGGTGGGCATGTTAGCCGGAGACCACGCGTTCGGCTGGCTGCACCACTCGCACGCGCTGGAGCAGATCGCCGAAATCGGTCTGGTCTTCCTGCTGTTTACGATCGGACTCGAGGTTTCCATTCCGCGCCTGATCGCGATGCGTAATATCGTCTTCGGCATCGGCGTCGCTCAGGTCGTGGTTTCGACACTAAGCACCATCGCGGTAGGCCTGTATTTCGGCCTGACCTGGCAAGCCTCGTTTGCGGTCGGCGGCGCGATGGCGGTGTCCTCCACTGCGATCGTCACCAAGCTTCTGACCCAGCAATACGAGTTGCACCTGCCGCACGGCAATATTTCGCTGGGCGTGCTGTTGCTGCAGGATCTCGCAGTGGTGCCCTTCCTGGTGCTGATTCCGATCCTCGCCGCACCGGCGGGCAGCTCGCTACTGGTGCCGATGAGCCTGGCGCTGGTCAAGGGCTTTTTCGCCTTTGCCGTTATCTACTATGGCGGTCGATACCTGATCCGGCCGGCGATGCGCATCGTGGCCTCGACCCATTCGAAGGAACTGTTTACGATGTCTGTGCTGCTGGTTGCGTTGCTTGCGGCGTGGCTCACCTACAAGCTCGGGCTGTCACTGGCGATGGGAGCGTTTCTCGCCGGCATGATGCTCGCCGAAACGGAGTTTCAGCACCACATCGAAAACGAAATCCGGCCGTTTCGCGACGTTTTACTAGGATTATTTTTCATCATCGTGGGCGCGGAATTCGACTGGCGCATCTTCCTCGACGAGACATTCGAGGTCTCGGTCATGACGATTGGGTTGATTGCAGGCAAGGGTATCGCGGTGATGTTGATAGCCAGGTGGGCCGGCTACTCCAGGGGTGTTGCCATCCGCGCTGGTATTCTGCTCGGTCAGGGCAGTGAATTCGGCTTTGCGCTGCTCGCGGTTGCCATAATTTCCGGCTTGATCAGTCTCGAACTCAGCCAGCCGATTATTGCCTCGATTATTCTCAGCATGGCGATTTCACCGATGCTGATTCGATACAATGAGACCATCGCGCGGCGCCTGGCGCCTGAATATGGCGCGAGCCTGGATAGACAGGACATGAGCATTGGCGAGGCCTGCGAGAACTTGAGTAACCACGTCGTGCTGTGCGGTTTTGGACGCACCGGCCAAACCCTGGCGCATTTCCTGAAACGCCGGAATATACCGTTCGTCGCAGTAGAAGCCAGCAGTAAAATCGTAACCGAAGCCCGCGAAGCGGGCATGTCCGTCTATCTCGGGGATGCCGCGAAAGCGGATACCCTGCGCCTTACCGGTGTCTCCAATGCCCTGGCTCTCGTGGTCACTTTTGCCGAGACGAAAACAGCGCAACATATCGCCTCCCTGGCAAGTGAGATATCGCCGAATGTTCCGATTATTATTCGCACCCGTGACGACCTGCACCTGGAGCAGCTGCTGGAAAGCGGTGCCGACGAGGTCATTCCCGATACGGTCGAGTCGAGCATGATGCTTGCGCGGCATACGCTGGCCGCGGTTGGCGAAAGCCGGGAATCGATTATCGACCTGTTCGAGGAAGCGCGGCAGAATAATTACGCCATGATTAGAGCCTATTTCCACAAATCGGAAAGTGGCGGTGCCAAACCAGCTGGGAAACTCTATTTACGCTCGGTCGAGATACTGAATAGTTATCATGCCAGCGGGCGCAGCATCGGCTCCCTTGGATGCCTGCAAAAGGTCAGGGTGGTCGGCCTGCGTCGCGACGATGCGACCACCGAAAATCCTGCGACGGACACCGAGCTCAGGGCAGGGGATGTGTTGATCATCGAGGGCCACCAGGATGACATCCAGGCGGCAGAGATCGAAATCATGGCGGGCCACTAGAATTTACTCGGATGACGCTGGGGACTGCGACGACCCTAAAAAGGGCAGCGGAGATGGGGAAAAGTAAAAAGCCGGTCGAGACAACTCGACCGGCTTTTATTGTTTGGCTCCTCATCGTGGACGCATATCGAACTATCTGTATCGCGCCGTCGTCGGAAGTCCGGGCTGTTTTCGAATGCATCCGAGAGTTTCAATTAGCCTGATTTTAGCACGTGATCCTGAAAGGGGATGCTTTGGAAATACGGCCGAACCTCGTTTCCCTCCAGGAACTGACTACAGAGATTGCATTATTTCCTCGTTACAAACGGTGCCGGCTGCCGGCAGCCGTCTGCGATGGGAACTACAGTCTGCCCCCTTTTTGATTTCGATTGACACAAATCAAATTAACCACATTTTATCAGTGGTATTTTTCAAATGTCATTGCGAAAGATTTTTATGAGCTTCTTCATAAAAAAGGATTCAAAAAGTCTCTTTGAAAGTCTTAAAAAGAAGTCTTTTTGAAAGTCTCGATATTTTAAGGAGGAATTAATTATGGCTAGTCAAAAAATATGGCATTCGCGCCTGGTGCAAGATAAAAATCAGGCGTTAACGGCGGTTGCGGAGTTTCGTACCAAAATTGATGAGGACCGGACTCTGTTCAATGTCAGTGCTCTGGGAAGTGAACACAAATTAAGCCAGGCTTACCTGAGCGTCAGAAATCTGGAGTTCCGTGATCAAGACGAAATCAGAATTCAATCGTTCAAGGAGTATCTGGATTTACGTGGCGATATTCTACAAGTCAAGTTCAAAGTCGAGGAGATGGATCGTCCCGATTTCCCCGATGATGAAGCCTATCGTAATCGGCGTAGCTACCGGCATTACCCCAAGGGCGAGGTGTTGATTCTGGTGGAAAGTTCGATTTACGGCGATGTGGCGGCCAACATTGATCAATACGTACTGGATATTGGCCGCGACGGATACTGGGGAACCGTACATTCCGTATTTGGGGGGAAGCCGCAGCAGGTCAAAGCCTACATCAAGGAACACCGATGTGTCGGCGTCTTGATGGTGGGATCGATCGCGGTACCTTGGTATGAACTGGACAATGATTTTTACGGTGCCCATACTGAGTTTCCCTGTGACCTGTATTACATGGATAAAAACGGCAACTGGTCGGATCCCGATGGTGACGGCAAGTTTAACGATGTTACCGGCAACGTAGATCCGGAAATCTGGTTGGGACGTATCTGGTCCCCGACGCAGGACGGTAACGATATTGCGCTAATCAACGATTACTTCAAGCGTAATCATAAATTTCGGATCGGTGATCTGGGGCATGCGCGTTCGGCGCTCGCCTACGTGGACGATGACTGGCAAGGATTTGACGATTGTGAATTTGACCAAATGTTTCCGGCCAGCGAGATCACCAAATACACCAATCCGGATGTCACCGATGGAGATCTGTACAAAGCGGAAGTCAACTCCATGCGCTCCTGGGTGCAGCTATGCGCGCATTCTAGCGTTTATTCACATAGCCTGCGAGTGCCGTCGGAAGGGACAACCGAATATGTCAATAATGCGTATTTTCGCGACACCAATCCGCCCAATGCCCATTTCTACAACCTGTTTTGCTGTGGTCCGGGTAAATACACCCAGCCCGACTATCTCGCTGGATGGTATATCTTCGATAAATCCGGTGGCGGCACCAATCATGGGTTAACCGCGGTTGCCAGTGCAAAGTCGGGCTCCATGTTAATGTTTGCCGATTTTTATAAACCGATGGGGCAAGGCAATGTGATTGGCGACGCTTACCTGAAATGGTGGCAGGCACGGGGTCCCACGCACGATCTCGGCGAAAAACGTTGGTATTATGGATTAACTCTGCTTGGCGATCCGATTTTGACCTGGTGGAAAGGCAATGTGCCAAAATTGGAGCAGCCTCATGAAGAGGATGTGTTCGATCATTGGCCGCGAAAAATGCAGTTACGCTGGGATCCGGTCAACCTGAGTAACGTCAAATATACAGTTGAAATTGATGCCTTTGGAGCAGTAAACGGCGGCCAATGGGCGGAACAGACCAACCAGACGTTTTATATGCAGCACAACATCACCGGCACTACCCTGGATCATAATTTTGTCGGCATGCAGCGTGGGCGATGGCGCGTCAGGGCCAAGGTCGGAAACCGGCTCTGTACCTGGTCACCATGGTCGTATTTTCGCTTTACCATCTAACAATACTGTAGGTATGTAACAAAGCCCGATCTATCGTCGATGCCGATAGATCGGGCTTCATATTTCTTTCTTGTATTCGGTAGAGTTGCCGGCTAAGTGATTAAGACGCTGTTGGCAAACTTTTTTGTTAAAGCCCTTTGAATTTATCGATGCCCAACTACGCTTTCTTATCGCCAGCCGCTCGTTGATCACGGGCCAGATGCTAGGCATGGTTTACCGCGCCATCTCCACACATCTGGTCGAGACGGCAGGTTATTCGATAAAGACAGCTCGCACGGGCGCGGTAACGTTAATCCAGCGGTTTGACAGCGCGCTTAATCTGAATATTCACTTTCACGGGTTGTTTCTTGATGGCGTGTACGCCGATCGACAGGATGAGCAGGAAAATAGGATCAGGTCTTGAATCTTGAGCCTGGTAACGTGATGGGATTCGATTGCTCGCGGAGAAAATCTGGGTAGTAAACTGAGAATTATCACCCTGTTAAGAAAAAGCCGGCTGAGCTTGCTCAACCGGCTTTTTCTGGTGTTTGGCTCCCCATCGTGGACACATATCGAACAATATGCTTAGCACCCACGGAAGAAGTCAAGGCTGTTTTCGAGGGTATCAGAAAATATAGAGTTACCTGATTTTGGACTTCAGCCCTGAAAAGCTGACACTGAGAA
>Ga0265309_10000171_pt1 | contig 23813 bp, 22 predicted proteins | sample Helome_FD_192492 | JGI IMG/M metagenome (GOLD analysis project Ga0265309, IMG submission 192492) | Marine sediment microbial communities from subtidal zone of North Sea - Hel_20160524 (Illumina Assembly) | ecosystem: Environmental > Aquatic > Marine > Subtidal zone > Sediment ...
CGAGGTAGTCTTCATAGTCCGCTAAAAAGCGGGGTGACACTCCCCGCAAACGTTGCATATCGACCCGCCCGGAGCGCGTCAGGTAGCTGAATGCAAATTCGAGCGACGGCAATTCCATCCTGCTGCCAAAGTCGTCGTACCATCGTGCCGAGGTATTGGCGGCATCCACGATCTTGCGCGCGATCGGCTGGCGTTGTTGCTGAAAATCTACGAGGGCAGATTCGAGACCCACGTTATCTTGCAGGGCTCTTACCAGGGCGATTGCGTCCTCGAACGCAAGCCGGGTGCCCGAGCCAATCGAAAAATGCGCGGTATGCGCGGCATCGCCCAGAATGACCCGCTTGCCGACCACCCAGTTGTCACACCACAGGCGCGGGAACTGGCGCCAGACGGATTTGTTCACCAATAGTGGAGCACCCTCGAGCGTGTCGGCAAACAGCTCTGCACATATCGCGGCGCTTTGTTGTTCCCCCATATCGCCGAATCCGTGGGCGACAAAGCTGGCGTGGTCGCACTCGACAATGAAGGTGCTCATGTCAGTGGCATAGCGGTAATGATGCGCATTGAGTACGCCCAACGGGGTGCGGATGAAGGTTTGCGTGAGCGTATCGAAAGCCCGTGGCGTGCCGAACCAGGCGAAATGATTGCTGAAATAATCGAGCGTGGCTGCGAACTTCGTCTCGTGAGTACGACGCAACAGCGAATTCAGGCCATCGGCACCAATCACCAGGTCGGCTTCGATATCAAGTTCGTCGAGTGCACCGATCGTATGCTCAAAGCGCAACTCCACGCCCACCTCGCCAGCGCGTTGCTGCAGGAAACGCAGCAGTTGCAGGCGTCCGATCGCGGAGAAACCGATCCCATCGAGGGTGACGCGTTCTCCTTCGAGCGACAGCGTCATGTTACGCCAGCGCTCCATCAGCGGCGTGATCAGGGCATGGGTTTGAGGATCGTCGCCCTGCAGAAAATCAAGAGCCTGGTCAGAAAACACCACGCCGAAGCCAAAGGTAGCATCGGCTGAATTCTGTTCGCTGACCCTGACCCGGGTCGTCGGCATTGCGGTCTTTAGCAGGATCGCTGTATAAAGCCCCGCGGGTCCGGCACCGATAATTTCGACATTCTCAAGTTTAACCAAGACAAGTATCGCTGTTTGATTTGGTAAGTTGATTGACCATGATTTATGCGCAAATAAACGGCTCAGGTCTCACCAGTCAGATGCCCAGGTAACGGGCTTTCAGTTGCGCATCTCCGCTCAGTGCATCCGAATCTCCCTGCCACACCACCTGCCCCTTTTCGACGATGAAATGCCGGTCTGCGATATGCGCGAACTCATCGATATTCTTGTCGATCAACAATATGGTGAGACCGGACTGTTTCAGCTGTTCGAGTCGCCGCCAGATCTCCTGCCGGATCAGCGGCGCCAGCCCCTCGGTCGCCTCATCGAGAATCAACAGGCGAGGATTGAGCATCAACGCGCGCCCGATCGCGAGCATTTGCTGCTCGCCGCCGGAAAGCTGGTTGCCCTGGTTAGCGAGTCGTTCACGCAGGCGCGGGAAGAACTCGAGCACCTTGTCGAGGGTCCACGGATCGTCGCTACCACTGTAATTCGCGGCAGTCGCCACCAGGTTTTCACGCACGCTGAGATTGGGGAAAATTTGCCGCCCCTCGGGCACCAGGCCGATGCCGAGCTGCGCGACCTCGTAGGCCGGCTTGCCACGGATGTTGATGCCATCAAATCGAATTTCACCGTTGCGACTGGCGAGGGTGCCGATAATCGAACCGACCGTAGTAGTCTTGCCCATGCCGTTACGCCCGATCAGCGTCGTAACCTGCCCTTCCTCGCAGCGCAGGCTCATCCCGAACAGCGCCTGGATCGTGCCGTAAAAGGTTGCTACGTTGTCAAGCTCGAGCATGGCCATCACCGAGGTAAGCCTTCTGTACTTCGAGGTTGTTGCGGATATTGGCAACGCTATCAGTGGCGATGATATGACCGTTTACCAGCACCGATAACTGGTCCGCCATGCTGAACACTGCATCCATGTCATGCTCCACCAACAGGATCGTCATTTCACCCTTGAGACGGTTCAGAATATCAACCATTAGTGCGCCCTCTTCCTTGCCCATGCCCGCCATCGGTTCATCGAGCAGCAACATACGCGGCTGCATCGCCAGCGCCATCGCGACTTCGAGCTGGCGCTGTTCGCCGTGCGAAACATTCGCGGCAATTTGCCCGGCACGGCTTTTCAGACCGACTTCGGCCAGACTGGACATGGCTGCGGCGGCCATGTCGCGATCTTTGCTGACCGGTGACCAGAAGCGAAATGAGTGACCACTACTCCCCTGGACCGCAAGCATGACATTTTCCAGCAAGGTCATCGGCATCACGACACTGGTGATCTGGAATGACCGGGCCAGTCCGAGGCGAGCGCGGCTGGCGGTACTGTCATTGACGATACTATGGCCACCGAAACGGATATCACCGCTATCGGGTTTCAACTGACCGCACAGTTGCGAAAGCAAGGTAGTCTTGCCGGCGCCGTTGGGACCGATGATGGCGTGAATTTTGCCTTGCTCGACAGCCAGATTGACATTGTCGGTCGCGACGATACCGCCAAAGTGTTTGTTCAGGCCAATGATTTCCAGCAAGGTATCAGTCATGGTCCGCAGCCTTGCGATCCAGCCGACTCAACCAGCCGTGGATGCCGCCCTTGCCGAACAATACCAGCGCTACCAGCAAAATACCGAAAATCAGATGCCAGTAAACCGTGATTGCAGACAGAAATTCTTCCAGCAATACGAACACGATGGTACCTACCAGGGGACCGAACAGGGTTCCGACACCGCCAATAATCACCATGAAGATCAATTCACCGGAGCGCGCCCAGCCCATCATGTCCGGGCTGATGAAACCGGTGAAATTGCCGAATAACATCCCGGCAAGACTGCAGATCATCGCCGAGATAACGTAACAGGCGAGGCGGTAGCGATAGGTATTGAAACCCAGCGCCTGCATGCGTGGCTCGTTAAACTTCGCCCCGACGATGACGCGGCCGAAGCGCGCATGTACCAGCCGATGGGTGAAAAAAAGCGCCAGCAGCAATACTGCAAAGATCCAGTAATACAGGCCGCTGCTGCTCTCCATGCTCAACCATGCGGGGAACTCGCTGCGCGAGTAAATCACCAGCCCGTCGTCCGCGCCGTACTCCTCCAGGCTCAGAAAGCTGAAATACACCATCTGGCTGAAGGCCATGGTAATCATGATGAAATAAACACCTTTCGTACGCAGGCTGATGGCGCCGGTGACCAGTGCGAAACTCGCGCTGACCGATAACGCCAGTGCCAGGTGTAACCAGCCATTGTAGTAATCGTAGTAAGAAGGTATGCCAACACAGTAGGCGCCAATGCCGATATAGGCCGCATGACCGAGACTAACCATACCCCCGAAACCGAGAATCAGATTGAGGCTGACAGCTGCGATACCGAGGATTAAGGCCCGGCTCAACAGGTCGAGATAAAAGGGCTGGCTGATCCACTCGAATATGAAGGGTGCGGCCGCAAGCACCAGTAACAGTGCCGCATAACTTCGACCCGATACGCTAGCTGGCAGCCAGTTCACTATTTCATGCCAGCCGGTGGAAACAGACCCTGCGGGCGAAACGCGAGTACGCCGGCCATCAGGATATAGACCAGCATCGCCGACAATGCAGGCGCCGCGGTTTCTGCATAGTTATTCGGCATCGCGAGTTGTAACAGTAAATCCAGGTAGGAACGGCTCATGGTATCGATCATGCCGATGATCAGGGCTGCGTAGAACGCACCTTTTACCGACCCGATACCCCCGACTATGACGACCACGAAAGCAATAATAATAATATCGTTACCCATGCCGATACTGGCCTCGGTTATCGGCGCAATCAGCATGCCGGCGAGTCCCGCCATCGCCGCACCAAGTGCGAACACGATCAGAAACAGGCGATTGATGTTGATGCCAAGTGCTTCCACCATGCCTCGGTTGGACGCGCCGGCGCGGATCAGCATGCCGAGCCGGGTTTTGCTGACCAGAAAATACAGGATTGCCGCTACCAGCAATCCCGCAAAAATAATCAGCAACCGGTAAGTCGGCAATACCAGCTCGCCAAGCGTGAGTCGACCGTTGAGAATATCGGGCAACGGAATCGCCATACCGGAAGCGCCCCACAGCAAATGCACCAGGGTATCGAAAATCAGGATAAGACCGAAAGTCACGAGCACGTGGTCGAGATGATCCTCGCGATAGAGCTTGCGCGCAATAAACCACTCCACCAGTGCGCCGACGATGAACACGCCGGCCAGGCCAATCACAACGCCCAGCAGAAACGATCCGGTATAGGCGACGATGCTGCCGCAGAAATAGGCGCCGATCATGTAAAAGGAACCGTGCGACAGGTTGATGAAATCCATGATACCGAAAATCAGGGTCAGACCCGACGCGAGCAGGAACAGCAGCAGCCCGAGCTGCAGCCCGTTCAGTAATTGCGTGATCAACAAGCTCCAGTCCATGCACTTAGGCCTATAGCTGGTCTAAAAAATCTCTGAACAACTCGTCATTGCGAGACCCAAAAGGACCTGAAGCAACGAAACGACTCCAGGCCCATCAGGGTAAAAGCTTTCTTTAACGGTTTACGTCTTAATATGAAGATTGCTTCGCTCCGCTTTTAGGCCCCTTGGGTCCGCAATGGCTCCGGATATCGCCCGGTTCCGGTCGGAACCGGGCGGCATGGTTCAAATTACATCTTGCAGTCTTTGGCGTAGGGGTCCTGGTGATTGGTCAGAACCGTGGAGACGATTTTTGTAGTCCAGCGGCCCTGGTCGTCCTCGACGACTTCACGCAGGTAGAAATTCTGGATCGGCATGTGGTTGTTGCCGTAGCTGTAATGGCCGCGCACCGAATCGAAATCCGCCTCCATCAGCGCCGCGCGTACCGCATCCTTGTCCGACAGGTCGCCGTCGACCTTTTCCACCGCGCTCTTGATCAGCATGATCGCATCGTAGGATTGCGCGCCGTAGAAAGATGGATACTTGCCGTGTTTTGCGAGGTAATCGTTAACAAAGCGCTGGTTGGCCGCGTTAAGAATGTCGGGCGACCACTGCTGCGTATTTTTCGATCCCAGCACACCGGAAAGACCGGCCGCCTGCAGCTTCGGCAGTGCAATCGAATCGACCGTAAACACGGTGTAGAGATCAATGTTGCCCTGCAGTCCGGCCTGCTGGTACTGCTTGATGAAAGCACCGCCGGCCTTGCCCGGGTAGAACACGAAAATGGCTTCCGCGCCCGAAGCCTTCGCCTTGGCGAGCTCAGCCGAAAAGTCGAGCTGCGCATCGGCGCCCCACTTGGTCATATCCTTGCCCAGAACCTTACCGTTGAAGACGGATTCGACACCGCGGACCATGTCCTTACCGGCAGCGTAGTTCGGCGCCATGACGTAAAGCGACTTGACGCCCTTCTGATTCAGGTGTTCACCCATTGCCATCGGTGTCTGGTCGTTCTGCCAGGACGACGAGAAAAAGTTTTTGTTGCAACGCTTGCCAGCCATCTGCGACGGCCCGGCGTTAGCGCTGATGAGAAACTTGTCCGCATCCAGCACTGACTTGGCCGACGCCAGCAACACGTGCGACCAGATGTAACCGGCGACGAAGTCGACGTCATCCTGCTTTACCAGCTTGTCAGTCTTTTGCTTGCCGATATCGGGTTTGAAACCATCGTCTTCCATGATCAGTTCGACGTCGAGCGGCCCCATCTTGCCGCCGATATGCTCCATTGCGAGTTCGACCGAGTTTTTCATGTCTTCGCCGATGACGGCCGCCGGGGTCGTCAGCGTGGTGACAAAACCGATCTTGACCTTGTCCGCGTGCGCGGCTCCAGTCACCATCATCGCGCTGGCGATAATCGCGGGGGTCATTATTTTTCGAAACATCATTTATCTCCTCTTCGGTTAGCGGCGTCTGCTGGCAGACGTCACTTGTACAACAGCCCGGCCATTATCATGCCTGAACTAGAAAAAATCGATCCCGGGTTGCCCGTTATCGCTATTATTATTCCCGTTTACAACCGGACGCCGTCGTCGCCGGGTCTGTCGCAGGATAATTAACGCCCTATACTACCTGAAAAATTTGCCAAATAGAGCGTCCGATTGGCGGAAAATCCGCATTACCCGGCAAACCGGTCGTAGCGATTGCGATCGATAATATCCACCGCATGGCGTAACAGGCTGTCACTCTGGTCCCGCTGCGGAGAATGACCGCAGTCGGGCAATTCGAGTATTTCGGTTTGCGGCGCCCGCTCAGCGATGCCGTGAATCTGCGCCAGCGTGCCGTATTCGTCGTCGAGGCCCTGTACCGCGAGCAGCGGGCATTCGATCGCGCCGATTTCGGACTCGATCGACCAGCTGCGAAATTCGGGATCCAGCCAGGTATCGTTCCAGCCCCAGAAGGCCGAGTCGGGATCGTCGTGGTAGCGGCCAAGGCGCGCCTTCAAATCGGTCTCCAGATATACTCTTCGAGCCTTCTCGATGCTCTCGATGGATAGCTCTTCAACCATGATGTGCGGCGACAGCGCGATGACACCGGCCACCCGTTCCGGGTAACGCGCGGCGTATAGCAGCGCAATCGACCCGCCGTCGCTATGCCCCAGTAGCCAGGGCGGCGCCGCCAGCACATCGACCTCGAGCGCGCGCAACAATTGCGGCAGTAGTTCGTATGCCTGTCGATGCATGAAATCGACGCCCCAGCGCTCAATTGCAGCGTGCGGCGTCGAGCGACCGTACCCCGGGCGTGAAAATACAAGCCCGCGGAATCCGCCCTGTGCGCAAAGACGCGCCGGAAAGTCTTTCCACATCGCCAGCGAACCCAGCCCTTCGTGCAAAAACACGATCAACGGCGCCTGCGATTCGGTACTACCCAGCCATTGGTATTCGATTCGAAGCGGATGGTCGCCCCACGCCAGCGTGACGAACTCTACCGTTTCGCTCATGCGCCGCGTTCGCGCTCGCGCAGGCGAAAACGCTGGATCTTGCCGGTCGCGGTTTTCGGCAACTCGTCGACAAACTCGATAAAACGCGGGTACTTGTACGGCGCGAGGCGGTCCTTGACGAATGCCTTGAGTTCATCCTCGGTTGCCTGCTGCCCCTCGGCCAGCACCACGAAAGCCTTGCTCTTGACCAGGCCGTCGTCATCGGTTTTACCAATCACCGCCGATTCGAGCACCGCCGGATGTTCGACCAGCGTGGCCTCGACTTCGAACGGCGACACGTACATACCGCTGACGCGGAGCATATCGTCGCTGCGCCCGGAACAGGTATAGCTGCCGTCTTCGTTGCGCAGGTACTTGTCCCCGCTCATGGCCCATTCGCCCTGAAAGGTTGCGCGGCTTTTGACCCGGTTGTTCCAGTACATCAGCGCCGCGCTCGGGCCACGCACGTAGAGGTCGCCGATCTCGCCGTCGGCCACCGGCAAACCGTCGTCGTCGCGCAGTTCGATGTCGTAACCCGGCACCGGGTAACCCGACGAACCGAATCGCACTTCGCCGGGCCTGTTGGAGATGTAGATGTGCAACATTTCGGTCGAGCCTATGCCGTCGATGACGTCGATACCGAAGCGGTCGCTGAAACGTTGCGCCAGGTCGGCCGGCAAAGCTTCGCCGGCGGATACCGCGAGGCGCAAGGCAAGTTGTTCGTTAGCGGGAATATCGGGATAGGCCAGCATTGCGACATAACCGGTAGGCGCACCGAAAAACAATGTCGGACGATGTTCGACCAGCCGTTGATAGATGACGTCCGGCGTCGGCCGGCCGGCGAGCAGCACGCTGGTTGCGCCGACGCTCAGCGGAAAGGTCAACGCGTTACCGAGCCCATAGGCAAAAAACAGTTTGGCCGCGGAAAAACAGATGTCCGACTCGGCAATACCCAACACCTCTTTGCCGTAAAGCTCACTGGTCCAGTAGGGATTGGCGTGGGTATGCACCGTGCCCTTGGGTCGGCCGGTGGAACCCGACGAGTACAACCAGAATCCCGGGTCGTCGGGGCTGGTGGCAGCAGCCTCGGGGAGCGGTTGCGCCGCGGCTACAAAGTCAGCCATTGCCTGTTCGCCGTCAGCCAGCTCGGAGTCAGCGCGCGATACGATCACCGACTCAATTTCGTGCCCGCCTTTTTGCATCGCCTCACGCAGTACCGGCAGCAGCGCATCCGATACCAGCGCGGCACGCGCACGGCTGTGATGCAGCATGTAATGATAGTCATCGGCCGGCAGCAGGGTGTTGACCGCGACCGGCACGACGCCGGCATATATTGCGCCGAGAAAAGCAACCGGCCAGTCATTGCAGTCATGCATCAACAGCAGGACACGTTCCTCGCGACGCACCCCTGCGCCGATCAGGGCGGCCGCCACCCGGCGAACGCCGTCGGCAAGCTCGGCATAGGTCAAACTGCCGGTATCGTCGATATAGGCGGTCTTCGACGCGCGCGACGTATTCAGATCGAGCAGATGCGTGGCGTAATTAAACACTTCGCCCGGTGCGGCGACGTTATCGATATTCATGCGCTCCTCCAGCCATCGGCGAATATCCGGCCCGCGTGGACCGTGACAACTTTGATTATCGGGTAAATTCTATGCTGCCTTCCGGTAGCAGGTACAGCACTAATGCGCGGCCGTTGGTAACCGTCGGGTGGTGCGCACTGCCAGGCGGATAGACTACCCACCCCGCCGGGTGTTCATCAAACAGGGCATCGCCTTCGAGCGGCATGACCAGGTCGATCTCACCCGCGGGGTGCGCATGATGCGGGCCGACGACATTGTCCATGTCGACCACATCGACCGAAAACCGGTGCAATTCGTCATCGGGTTTGAATACCCGGCCGTAACGAATGCCGCCGGCTTCGTGCTGGCACAGCCAGCCCTCGTCGACTCCGCGACGGCAGATTGCATTCAGACCATCGCAGGTTTCACTGCCTGCCCCATGCTCCTGGTTCAGCCAATCCTGTAACGTCTTATCCAGCGACCGTGCGGCGATCTGGTCGGTTAATGTTTTGATTTGCTGATGCAGTTCATCGATGCTCATGCTGCCCCCCGGTTAATTCTCTTGCCAATCCGCAAAATATGAATTATTGTGCATGAAAGCGCAATATATTAATTTTTTCACGCATTATAGTGCGTGTTTCTGATTCAGATGATAAGCGTAACAAATTCTGGCGAAAGCAAAACCGCTACAGGGCGTTTTTCCGGCGATAACCATTTACTGGTTTCGCTGGGCGATCGTGTACGTTCATTGCGCGAGCGACGCGGTATCACGCGCAAAGCCCTGTCTGCCGCGGCCGGGGTTTCCGAACGTCATCTGGCCAACCTGGAGTACGGCGAGGGCAACGTGTCGGTGCTGGTGCTCGATCAGGTCGCCGCCGCGTTGCGATGTTCACTGGCCGAACTGATTGGCGACTTCACCACCCTTTCCCCTGAATGGTCGATGATCCACGCGCTGCTGGCCGATCGGAGCGAAGCCGATTTGCGCCGGGTCCGTATCGCGATCGGCGAGATCCTTGCCGACCAGCAGCCCGCAGCTGTGAGCACGCGCCGCATCGCGTTGATCGGCCTGCGCGGCGCAGGTAAATCCACCCTGGGTAAGATGCTTGCTGACAGTCTCGATATCCCGTTGGTCGAGTTAAGCCGCGAAATCGAGCTGCTGGCGGCCTGCACCATCGGCGAGATCCAGGCGTTGTATGGCGCCAATGCGTATCGCCGCTATCAAAGTCGCGCGCTGACTGACACGATCGCGAATCACGACCAGGCGGTGATCGCAATTCCGGGCGGACTCGTGTCTGACCCTGCGGCCTTCGACCTGCTGCTGGCGAATTGCAACTGCATCTGGCTGCAGGCAAGTCCCGCGGATCACATGCAGCGCGTGATCGAACAGGGTGATTTCCGCCCGATGCAGGGCAACCGCGAAGCCATGCAGGACCTGCAGAACATTCTCCAAAGCCGTGAGCCCAGTTACGCCCAGGCCCAGCTTCGGCTCGACACCAGCGAGCAAAACCTGCGCGCAACTTTTAACTGTCTGTGTGAGCTGGTGCGGGAAAAAGCTCCCCGCAGCGGTGGCGCGCAGGTCCCTGACCCGAATCGATCCCAGGAGATGACATCTTGACCGCACCCGATCGCGTAGACTATCAGACCGATCCAACACAGTATCGCCACTGGAAACTCAATTTCGACGGCCCGGTTGCCAGGCTCGAGGCCGATTTCGATGAGGATGGCGGGCTGCGCCCCGGCTACAAGCTGAAACTCAATAGCTACGACCTCGGCGTCGACATCGAGCTCAACGATGCGATCAACCGCATCCGTTTCGAACATCCCGAGGTCAAAACCGTCGTCATTACCAGTCTCAAGGACAAGATTTTCTGCTCCGGCGCGAACATTTTCATGCTCGGCCTCTCCAGCCACGCCTGGAAAGTCAATTTCTGCAAGTTCACCAACGAAACCCGCAACGGCCTCGAGGATTCGTCGAAGTACAGCGGCCTCAAATTCATCGCCGCGGTTAACGGCGCCTGCGCAGGCGGCGGTTACGAACTGGCGCTGGCCTGTGATGAAATCATCCTGGTCGACGATCGCTCGAGCGCGGTCAGCCTGCCCGAAGTGCCGCTGCTCGGCGTATTACCGGGTACCGGGGGATTGACGCGCGTCACCGACAAGCGCCACGTGCGCCACGACCTGGCCGATATTTTTTGCACCACGACCGAAGGTGTGCGCGGGCAGCGCGCCAAAGACTGGCGCCTGGTCGACGAAATCGCCAAACCCGCGGTATTCGAGGAAACCGTTAGCAATCGCGCACTCGAACTGGCCGCCGCAAGCAACCGGCCGGACGGTCAGGGCTTCTTACTGACGCCGCTCGAACGCAGCATCGAAGACAATGCATTGCGCTACCGCCACGTCAGCGTCGAGATGGATCGGCGCGCACGCACCGCGACCTTTACCGTGCATGCACCCGAAGGCGAGCAACCGCAACACGTGGACGCGATCGAGGCTGCCGGCGCCAACTGGTACCCGCTCGCACTCGCACGCGAACTCGACGATGCGATCCTGTCGATGCGTACCAACGAACTCGAGCTGGGCACCTGGGTCATCAAAACCGCTGGCGATACCGCCGCGGTACTGGCGATGGATGCCACGCTGATGCAGGACCGGGATCACTGGCTGGTGCACGAAACCATCGGCCTGCTCAGGCGTACGCTGAGTCGGCTGGATGTTTCCTCGCGGAGCCTGTTCGCGCTGATCGACGAGGGCAGCTGTTTCGCCGGCACTTTCCTCGAGCTCGCGCTGGCCTGCGACCGCAGCTACCACCTGGCGCTGCCGGACGATCCCGACGCCGCGCCCCGGATCACCGTCGGCGAGGTCAACTTCGGGCTTTATCCGATGATCACCGGCGAAAGCCGCCTGGAACGGCGTTTCTACTGTGAGCAGGTGGCGCTCGACGCCGTGCGCGCGCAGCTCGCGCAACCCCTCGACGCCGACGCCGCATTCGAGCTTGGCCTGGTGACCAGTAATCCCGATGATCTCGACTGGGATGACGAAATCAGGATCGCCATCGAAGAACGTGTCTCGATGTCGCCCGATGCCCTGACCGGCATGGAGGCCAATCTGCGCTTTAACGGCACGGAAAACATGTTTACCCGCATCTTCGGCCGCCTGACCGCGTGGCAGAACTGGATCTTTCAGCGTCCCAACGCGGTTGGTGAAAGCGGCGCGCTCAAGGTTTACGGCACCGGCGAAAAATCCGCCTTCGACTGGAACCGGGTCTGAATCAACCCCAGGAGAACGATAATGTCCTCGATCGATTACAACGAGAAAATTCCAAACAACGTCAACCTTGGCGAAGATCGCGCCCTCAAGCGCGCGCTGGAACACTGGCAACCCAACTACCTCGAATGGTGGCAGGACATGGGACCCGAGGGTTCACATGACTTCGACGTTTACCTGCGCACCGCAACCAGCGTCGACCTTGAAGGCTGGGCGCAATTCGACTACGTCAAGATGCCGGATTACCGCTGGGGCATTTTTCTCAATCCCGCGGAGCCGGAGCGCAAGATTCATTTCGGTGACCACAAGGGCGAAGACGCCTGGCAATCGGTGCCCGGTGAGTACCGCGCCAACCTGCGTCGTATCATCGTAACCCAGGGTGATACCGAGCCGGCTTCAGTCGAACAGCAACGCCATCTCGGCTTGACCGCGCCCAGCATGTACGATCTGCGCAACCTGTTTCAGGTCAATGTCGAAGAAGGGCGTCATCTTTGGGCCATGGTTTACCTGTTGCACAAGTATTTCGGCCGCGACGGCCGCGAGGAAGGCGAGGCCCTGCTGGAGCGTCGTAGCGGCGAGGAAGACAATCCGCGCATCCTGCAGGCATTTAACGAGAAAACCCCGGACTGGCTGTCTTTCTTCATGTTTACCTATTTCACCGATCGTGACGGTAAGTACCAGCTGCACGCGTTGTCCGAGTCCAGCTTCGATCCGCTGGCGCGCACCACGCGTTTCATGCTGACCGAGGAAGCGCACCACATGTTCGTCGGTGAATCCGGCGTGGCACGCGTCATCCAGCGAACCTGCGACACGATGAAGGAACTCAAAACCGAGGATCCGGCCGTCCTGCGCGCCGCCGGCGTCATCGATCTGCAGACCGTCCAGCGTTACATCAATTTTCATTTCAGCGTCACCATCGATCTGTTCGGCGCCGACGAATCGAGTAACGCGGCAACCTTTTACTCGACCGGGCTCAAGGGCCGCTATACGGAGCGCAAGCGTAAAGACGATCATGTACTGAAAAACGACGGCTACCCGGTACTCGAGGTACGCGATGGCAAGCTGGTGGAGAAAGAAGTACCCATGCTCAACGCGTTGAACGAGGTCCTGCGCGACGATTACATCAGGGATACCGTGTCCGGGGTCAAGCGCTGGAACCGGATCATCAGGAAGGCTGGCATGCCTTATGAATTGACGGTTCCACACAAGGGTTTCAATCGCAAGATCGGTGCCCTCGGCGGTACCCGTATCAGCCCGGATGGCAAAGTATTGACCGAGGCACAATGGCAGCAACACGAATCCGCGTGGCTACCGTCCGAGAGCGACCGCGAGTACGTCGCCAGCCTGATGGGGCGTGTCGCCGAAGTGGGCAAGTTCGCCAACTGGATTGCGCCGCCACCCATCGGCATCAACCGTCAAGCGGTTGACTTCGAGTACATTCGCTTTAACTAGGTACAGTTCGGATCGACATTTTCACTGCATCCGGTTTAACATCGAGCCAGACGCAAACGACCCCGTTAGCCCGGATAAACCCCGGTGACGAGCGGCAGTATCACGGGGGCCTGTGCCTGGAGACCTGCTAATGAACGATCTGAAAACTCTCGAAATCAACCAGCGCGGCAATGGCGTGGCGCAGATCACGATGTCGCGACCCGATGTTTTCAACGCCTTCGACGAAGCGATGATTGGTGAACTCGATACCGCCTTCGACCAGTTGATTAATGACGCCGACGTACGCGTCATCGTGCTGGCGGGTGCGGGCAAGCATTTCAGCGCCGGCGCCGACCTGAAGTGGATGCAGCGTGCCAGCAACGAATCCCGGGAATGGAACCTCGCCGATGCACGGCGCTTCGCGGCGATGCTGGGTAAGATAGACGCCTGCCCCAAGCCGACGCTGGCGCGCATTCAGGGCGCGGCGCTGGGCGGCGGCGTCGGACTCGCCTGTACCTGCGATGTCGCGATTGCGGCCGATAATGCCAGCTTCGCGATCAGCGAGGCCAGGTTCGGCATTCTCCCCGCAGCTATCAGCCCTTACCTGATCAATGCGGTCGGCAAGCGCCATGCTCGCCGACTCGCGTTAACGATGTCGCGCATCCGCGCTGCGGAAGCGCTCGCGCTTGGCCTGGTACACCAGGTCAGCGCCCTCGATGACCTGGATACTGCGGTCGATGCTGTCGTCGCAGAGCTGCTTGCCGGTGGTCCGCATGCACAGCGTGAAATCAAGGCCCTGTTCGCGCAACTGGAAGTCGGTCCGGTAACCGCCGAGGTGCGCGAGTTGAGCGCACAAACCATCAGTCGGGTACGCGGAACCGCGGAAGCCCGCGAGGGCTTTGCCGCTTTTCTCGACAAACGACCGCCAGACTGGATTGAGGAATGAGCGCGAGTCTCGACAACGCGACCGTCCTTGTTGTCGGTGCCGGCGTCATGGGAACCGGTATTGCCCAGGTTGCCGCGCAGGCCGGTCACCGCGTCATGCTTTTCGACGCCCAATCGGCTGCGGCCGCTGCGGCGAAGACCCGGCTCGAATCCACTTTCGATAAACTCGTCGCCAGGGGCAAATTCAGTAACGCCGAGACCGCCGCGATTCTGTCGCGAGTCGAACCAGTCGAATCCCTCGATGCGGCCGCCGCGACTGGTCTCGTAATCGAAGCGATCGTCGAGAACATCGAGATCAAACGCAACCTGTTCCAGCAGCTCGAGAACATCGTCGCCGCTGATTGTGTACTCGCAACCAATACGTCATCCCTGTCTGTGACCGCGATTGCCAATGGACTTCTGCACCCGGAACGCCTCGTCGGGATGCATTTTTTCAACCCGGTACCACTAATGAAACTGGTCGAGGTCGTGTCCGGACTGCAGACCTCGGCTACTGCAGCCGACACGATCTTCCAGCTATCTGAAGCCTGGGGCAAAGTTCCCGTTCATGCAGGCTCGACCCCGGGATTCATCGTCAACCGCATTGCGCGGCCGTTCTATGCCGAATCCCTGGCGCTGCTGCAGGAACAGGCAGCGACGCCCGCTGTGCTCGACACCTGCCTGCGTGGCGCGGGGTTTCGCATGGGACCCTGCGAATTGATGGACCTGATCGGACACGATACCAACTTCTCGGTGACACACTCCGTCTACGAGGCCAATTTCTACGACAAGCGCTACACGCCATCGCTGATTCAGCAGGAACTGGTCGATGGCGGTCTGCTCGGGCGCAAGAGCGGGCGCGGCTTTTATGATTATACCGGCGACACGCAATCGCAGGCGCCGGATTTCCCGGCGCAAGATAGCCCGCCGTCCACCGATAAGCTGGCCGTGCATGGTGAAGGGCCGATCGCCGAGCGCATCGGCACCGTACTCGAGCTACACGACTGCCACTTCGATCGTATCTCCGACAGCAGCTGGATCGGCCTGCAGGTGGACAAGTCCAGCCTGCGCCTGACCGACGGCCGTATCGCCGTCGGGCTCGGGCAAGACGTCGCGGTATTCGATCTACCACTAGGTGAAGAACCCGGGCTCGCATTGGCCTGGAGCCCCGCCTCGGGCGCGTCGACGCAATGGGTCGAGGCGGCGCCGAAGTGGCTCGCCCTGCTCGGCTTTGTCCCGCAGCAGGTCGGTGACGTGCCCGGCCTGGTCGTGGCGCGCACAATTGCCATGCTGATTAACGAGGCCGCCGACGCGGTACATCAGGGCGTCTGTGATACTGCCGGCGCCAATGCCGCGATGAAACTCGGCGTCAACTATCCGGCCGGGCCGTTCGAATGGCTAGAGGCCTGGAACGCGCAGGCCGTGATCGAACTTTTAGACCGGCTCGACGCGCATTACCGCGGCGAACGCTACCGCGTGAGCCCCTGGTTACGTCAACGCACATGGCGGCAGGAATCCCGATGAACGGGGTGATCGATCTGGTCGCGATCAGCTTTTTCGACTTATCACTGGATAGACCATCATGAACGAAGCCTATATCTGCGATGCGATTCGCACGCCCATCGGTCGCTACGGAGGTGCACTATCATCGGTGCGCACCGACGACCTCGGCGCAATCCCGTTACGGGCGCTGATGCAACGTAACCCGAATGTCGACTGGGACAGGGTCGACGACGTCATCTTCGGCTGCGCCAACCAGGCAGGCGAGGACAACCGCAACGTCGCGCGCATGTCGGCGCTGCTCGCGGGTCTGCCTGAGAGCGTACCGGGATCGACCGTGAACCGCCTGTGCGGTTCAGGCATGGACGCGGTCGGCATAGCGGCGCGCGCGATCAAGAGCGGCGAGACAGGCCTGGTACTCGCCGGCGGCGTCGAGAGCATGAGCCGCGCACCGTTCGTGATGCCAAAAGCGGACAGCGCGTTCAGCCGCAATAACGCGGTTTACGACACCACCATCGGCTGGCGCTTCGTCAACCCGGTCATGCAGCAGCGCTTCGGTATCGATTCGATGCCGGAAACCGCGGAGAACGTCGCTGCGGATTTCAACATCGAACGCGACGCGCAGGATCGCATGGCGCTACGTTCGCAGCAAAATGCAGCGCAGGCGCAACAGTCGGGATTCTTTACCACCGAAATCACTCCCGTCAGCGTAACGCAGCTCAAGGGCGATCCCATCGTGGTGGTGCAGGACGAACATCCACGCGCAGTCTCGCTGGAGAAACTCGCCGCACTGCGCCCGATCGTCAGGGCCGACGGTACCGTCACGGCGGGCAACGCTTCCGGCGTCAACGATGGTGCCTGCGCACTGTTGCTGGCCGACGCGACGACTAGCGCACAATTCAAGCTGACGCCGCGAGCACGCATGATTGGCATGGCAACCGCCGGCGTCGCGCCGCGTATCATGGGCTTCGGCCCCGCGCCGGCCACGCGCAAGCTGCTGCAGCAGACCGGCCTGAGCCTGGAGCAGATGGATGTAATCGAATTAAATGAGGCCTTCGCTGCACAGGGCCTCGCGGTATTACGCGACCTTGGACTCGACGACGACGATGCGCGCGTGAACCCGAATGGCGGCGCGATCGCCCTCGGCCATCCACTCGGCGCCAGCGGTGCGCGTCTGATCACGACCGCAATCAACCAGCTGCACGCCGGCGGCGGTCGCTACGCGCTATGCACCATGTGCATTGGCGTCGGCCAGGGTATCGCCACGATCATCGAACGGGTCTAGTATTATGTTGCACTGTTTTCAGGCCTGAATCTAAACTGCGGACCCCATGAATCAATCCTCCTGGCCCAGGATATGGGTAGCCTTTCTCGCGGGTTGCGTTGCCGCGTTTCAGCTCGGCAAGACCTTCGCGTCGCTGGCGCTGATTATCGACGAACTGAGTTTAAACCTGGTTCAGGCCGGGCTGATCCTCTCGCTGTTCAGCCTGATCGCGGCCTTTGCCGGCGCGGGCTTCGGCCTGCTAGCAGATCGTATCGGCCATGTACGCATGGCCCTGACCGGGCTCACGGTGTCGGCCGGCGGCGCTTTTCTCGGCGCAATCGCGCCGGATATCGATGTTTTATTGCTGTCGCGCCTGATCGAGGGACTCGGATTTATCCTCGCGATCGTAGCCCTGCCGTCGCTGATCAGCCGTTCCGCCAGCGATCGAGATCGCCCACTGGCGATGGGCCTGTGGGGCGCGTTCATGCCGGCCGGGATCGGCCTGTCGATGATCGTTACCCCGGTGCTAATCGACTGGCACGGCTGGCGCGGCCTGTGGAACGATATCGGCTTTATCATGCTGGCCTGGGGTGCCATCCTGGCACTGACGTTCCGTGGTACGCCGGCCAGGGCGGGCATTCAACTGAGCACGGCCGAATTCATCACCAGTGTGCTACGCCTTGGACCGCTGCTCGTGGTCACTGGCTTCATCTGCTATTCCAGCCTGTATCAATCGCTGACCGCATTCTTACCGACCATCCTCGTCACCGATTACAGCGTACCGTTCGCGCAGGCGGCCCGTTTCGGTGCGATCGTCGTGGTTGGCAATATCATCGGTAACGTCAGCGCCGGCTGGTTGATCGGCCGGGGCTTCGTGCCATGGAAGCTACTGACAGTGTCATTCATCGCAATGGGTCTGTGCGCGATGCTGGTGTTTGCTAGCTTCAGCGAGCCAGCGATTAAAGTCGTTGCCGGCTTCATGTTTTCCGCGTTCGGCGGCATGTTCCCGGGCACGGCTTTCGTGCTCGCCGCGCGCTATTCTCCGAGCCCGTCGCACATGGCGCTGATGGCCGGATTCATGCTGCAGGGCGCCGGCATCGGCCAGACTATCGGCCCGATGATGGTCAGTTCGATTGTCGAATTTTCGGCTGACTGGAACAGCGCCAACCTGGTCGTGATCGTGATGGCGGGCATGGGGCTGACCTGTGCGCTGTTGCTGCGCAAACGCACTTAACAAATCGGGGGCAGTAATCTTGCAGTTAGAGTCGATACAAGCGGAACCTGCGCAGATGATTTTGGTCAAGCCGGCATCAATGCCGATATGTTAAAGTTCGTGCCTGTTCAAAGAACCGGCAGGTATGCGAATGCAGGCAATATCCATTATCAAGAGCGAGCACAAAAACCTTCAGGCGGTGCTTTACAGTCTGGAAAAACTTATTGAGGAAATAGACAACGGCAAGCAACCGGATTTCAGCATATTCCACGGATTGTTTACCTATCTCGATCGTTTTCTGGATCGCTTTCATCACCCCAAAGAAAACCACTACCTGTTCCCGAAACTCCTGGCGCGGGCGCCCGAAACCGAGGGCCTGATCCGGGAACTCGGAATGCAGCACGCCGAAGGCGAAATACTCTTTGTCGAGATGCTGAAAGCACTCTCGGCCTACGAATTTTCAGGTCCAGCCGAATTCCCGCATTTTCGAGATAGAGTGCTCAGGTATACCGGCTTTGAACGCGATCACGCAATCAAGGAAGAGAAGGAGGTATTACCGAAGGCCAGGGAAGTACTCGAGGCTTCGGACTGGGAAGAAATCGATGCCGCGTTCGGCGACAATGAGGATCCAATGTTTGGTGAAAAATGTCACGACGAATTTGCGGAATTGCTTAACCAGCTGGTTAACAGGCTCCCCGCGCCAATCGGTCTGGGTGAAAACTGGAAATAACCGTGCGGCATGCTGATAAGCCACGATCGGATTGAGCCCTCGCTTTCCCGGCTGCAGTGGCACTGGAAATGAATCGTTTGACTTGAATTTTAATCAGTACTATGATCATAGTACTGATTAAATAACTGAATGCCTTCCACTGTTTCGATACGCCAGGAGTCGGTGACGAGGCCCGCGCAAGGGCAGTCTACCGCACAATGGTACGACAAGCTCGAGTGGCTCTACGGCGGCACCGGGCTCGATGCCTGACAATTAGGAGATATTCATGTCACTCACAGAGAAGCCTGCAGAAACACCCGAACGCCTGGCGTTTTACCGCAAAATTGACCAGTTAGCCTATACCCCGCTGTGGGCCGTGTTTGCCGATATCATTACCCCGCAACCGAAAAGTAATTGCCTGCCTAATCTGTGGAGATTCGACCAGGCCCGCGAGTGGTTGCTGGAGGCCGGTGACCTGATCACCGCGAAGGAAGCCGAACGTCGCGTGCTGATCCTGGAAAACCCGGGAATGCGCGGTCAATCCAGAATTACCACCTCGCTCTACGCCGGGCTGCAACTGGTGCTACCAGGTGAAGTCGCACCGGCGCATCGCCACAGCCAGTCAGCGCTGCGCTTCGTTATCGACGGTTCGGGAGCGCACACCAGCGTCAACGGTGAACGCACCAACATGGAGTTCGGCGATTTCGTGATCACCCCGCCCTGGGCCTGGCATGACCACGGCAATCACAGCGAAGAGCCGATGATCTGGATGGATGGGCTCGATATCCCGATGGTTTCATTTTTCGATGCCTCTTTCGCCGAGGGAATGACGACCGACGAACAACCGATCTCACGCCGCAGCGGCGACAGCTTTGCACGTTATGGCGCCAACATGCTGCCGGTGGACTACCGCCAGCATGAGCTGGCCTCGCCGCTTTTCAATTACCCTTACAACCGTTCGCGCGAGGCACTCGAAGTGATGCGGCGCGAACAGGATTGGGATCCGTGCCACGGCTTGAAGATGCGTTACGTCAATCCGGTCGATGGTCAGTTTGCGATGCCGACGATCTCAGCCTTCCTGCAGCTGCTGCCGCCGAACTTCCACAGCCTTGCCTACCGTAGCACCGACGCCACGGTGTTTGTCGCCACCGAGGGCAGCGGCCGCAGTATCATCAATGGCGAGACTTTCGCCTGGGGAGCAAAGGATATCTTCGTGGTACCCAGTTGGGCCTGGGTAACCCATGAAACTGAAAGCGAAGCCGTACTATTCAGTTATTCCGACCGCACGGCACAATTAAAACTGGGCTTCTGGCGCGAACAGCGCGGCCAGGCCTGACCATTTAACAGGAGCGAGCTGAATGACTGATTATGTAATCGAGCCACCGGCAACCCCGTCCGTCGCGGTCCAGGTATGACGAGTCGAGTCGAGCATATGGTGGGCCACCTGCTGCGCCGTTGCCACCAGATCGCGGTCGCAGTATTTCACGATGAAGCTGAGCGCTATGACCTGACGCCGTTGCAATTCGCGGTACTGGATTCTTTGCTCGCCAACGGGCCACAGGACCAGGTCACGCTCGGCGGAGCCGCCGCGCTGGACCGTACCACGATTTCGCTGGTGATTCGCAAGCTGGAGCAACGCAAACTGGTACGGCGCGAAAAATCGACGCATGATCAACGCGCCAAAATCGTCACCATCACCGCGGCGGGGAAATACCTGTTCGCAGAGGCGCTGGCAGCGGTCGAGTCGGTGCAGCAACGTATCGTGGCACCACTGGATGACGTGGAAACCGCACAGTTGCTGCGACTGCTGGAGAAACTGGCGAATGGCAACAATGCGCTGAGCCGCGCGCCGGAAAAGCTGCGCCAGCGCAGCTCATAACAGAGGCTAGATTGAAAACATCGCTTCGAGGTCATGCTGCGAAAATGCCTTGAACGCGAGCATGGTATCGGTTTTCTTGATGCCCTTGATCGACCCCATGCGATTAGCGACCAGTTCGGCAACATCATCGTTGGTTTTGGTGCGCACAATAGCGACCAGGTCATAAATTCCGGTGACCGAGTAGACTTCCGAAATCTCCGGGATGCTCGCAAGTTCTTCCGCGATCTCGGTTATTTTATTGCTCTTGACGTTTAACAGAATGATGAAGGTGACCATAAGTTGCTGCTCCTCGAATTGGTTTGCTCAATCTTGCCAACAATGGGCTGCATTCTACACCGAAGCTTACCCATACGGCGATTGATCAAACCGAAACATCGACCGTTTTATCGACCGATAACATCGTCCTGACCTCGTCCGGCATTCTTTGTGCGACAAGTTTCTCCGGATGATCGGGAGCGGAAGATCCCCACACCCTGACCTCGTTGCCGGTAGCCACGGGTGCCTCGATATTACCCTGGCGGAATTCGTGTGCAACGACAAACGACGTGTTGCCAAATTTTTCGACGCGCGACGTAAGTACGGTAACATCACCAAAGTAAAGCGGTCGCCTGAACGCCATGTTGCTCGCCACCAGTGGGCAACCACGGAACAGGTTGTCCTTGTGCGTGTTACCGATTAAATCGAACCCGGCGGACTGCAGCAAGGCATGGGTACCGGAATCCATCCAGATGTAGTAATGCGGGTTAAAAATGATTCCTGCGGGGTCACAATGCGCCCATTCGACGCGGATTCGCTGCGTTACTGTCAACATTCCGGGGCCTCACTCGTGTTGTTCGATAACACACAGGGTTGTCGGTTATCGATCGTTCGAAACATTAAATTATGGGTTAAACTGGCGTCGGCTATTATCGCGCCAGTATATCGGAATCCTGCTCACTTGCATCAAGTCAGGTATTTTGGTTGTATGCCTGGCAGCGATAAGTGCGGTATCTCGTAACATGTTTTTCCGGAATTGAAGGCTTATGTTTCCTGCAAGTTTCAAGCAGCAAATGATTCCAGTGAATGGCGTGGAACTCAACGTCGTCACCGGTGGCAGCGGTCCGCCATTATTTCTACTGCATGGTTTTCCACAAACCAATGTCATCTGGCACCGGGTCGCACCCGAACTGGCGCGGCACTTTTCGCTGGTGATGCCTGATCTGCGCGGTTATGGCGACAGCTCGGCGCCTGCGGGTGATCCCGAACACAAACAGTATTCGAAGCGCGAAATGGCAAGGGACATCATCGCCCTGGCGGATCACTACGGATTCGATCGCTTCGCGTTAGCCGGACATGATCGCGGGGGGCGCGTCGGTTATCGTCTGGTACTCGATCATCCGGGGCGAGTTACGAAATACTGTGCGATTGACATCATCCCGACACTCGACGTCTGGGAAGACATGGACACGGCCGCCACTGTGTCGGCGTTTCACTGGTCCCTGCTGGCGGCTACCGCACCGCTACCGGAAGAGTTGATCGGGCAGAATCCTAATCTGTTTTATCGCTTCCTGCTGGAACGCTGGGCCTCAGACATTGCCAAACTGGACCCCGGGGCGGTTGAGGCTTATCTCGAACAATACCGGGATCCTCGCAAGATTCACGCACAATGCGAGGATTACCGCGCGGGTGCCACGGTCGATCGGCTGTACGACGAGGCTAATCGCGATGCGGGAGATCTACTGGACTGCCCGGTGCTGGTGATCTGGAGCACCGGGTATCTCAGTGACAAGGCCAATTCGCCGCTCTTAAGCTGGCGCAAATGGGCCGCGGATGTGACCGAGATAGCGATCGACTGCGGGCATTTTATCGTCGAGGAAGAGCCGCGTCTCGCCGCGAGCGCGCTGGCGGAATTTTTAGCCTGACCGGCCTCGCGGCAATTCCCTGAAGAATGTCGCCTCACCGGGAAGCCTGTTTTTGTTCATGCGGACGTAGTCGGAGTAGATTCCTGTTGAGGATTGGACTTTGCGGCCGAGCTGTTTGCTGAAGCGCCGCTGCCATTACTCTTCACGGGTTTGGCTTCAGTTTTATCGACATCCGGATTTAGCGCGAGTTTGTCCACATTTATTACAGGCTCCTGTTTTTCACCCGGCTCTACCGACGGCTCAGCCGAGTCTGCATTTTCTTCCCCGGCGTCGACATCTTCGTCGCTAGCAGCAATACTTTCCTGCTCGACTTCCTGATCGAGAGAGCCCGATAATTCCGCGGGAGTTTCGCGCATTTCCTGCGCATCTGCTGGTACTTCGCTGACTATCGTTTGCTGCACATTTTTGTCACTATCGACAGAAATCAGGACTTTACCCTGGTGCTGCTCGAGCACATTGGCGAAATCCCTGCCCTCGCCGAGGACCTGCGCACCTTCTGCGAGGTGCTGGTAAACCTTGACATAGTCCTGCGTTAACTCGTTAACCAGTTGCGCAGTTTTATCGAAATGACCGTTAACGCTGGTTTTGTAAGTTTCCATCTCCAGCCTGGCTTCATCGAGTTCAGCCTTGAGATCATCGGTTTCCTTTTTGCCCGGCGCCAAATTTCGATAAACGATAGCGCCGATAATTCCACCACCGGCCAATGCACCAGCCGCGAACAGCCAGATTAAATAAACAGGATCCATGGAAGCCCCCGGGTTTCTCCAGTTTTAGATTTGAACTCCGGATTGTAAAGTATCCGTTACTTCAATGACAGGAGCGAAAGCCGGAAGCCCGGCCGATAGCGATCGGGGTGCGATTTTTTCAGGCGTTCGATGTGCGTGATCAGGCTGCAGGCTAGCGTCGCCAGTTTTTCGAGCGGGTCACCGCATCTCCGAAACGCTGCAGAAGATGGCTCATATCGGCTTGCGGCTCGTAGTGCGCTGCCGATGCATCGTCCTGCGCCAGCGATACCTGACCAGCACCGGCGAGCCGTGCAGTACCGATCGCAGTTAACTCCGCCATCGGTTTTACGGATACCCGACGCTCCAGCACGTTGGCCAGGAACTGGCAAAAATAAGGGTTAACCGAAACGCCCCCGTCAATCGATATGCGGTCACCGATTGCGACGAACTCAC